>OJOS01000374.1_pt1 | contig 25966 bp, 22 predicted proteins | sample 1598271 | NCBI WGS metagenome assembly OJOS01 (sample SAMN03922451, study PRJEB24848) | human gut metagenome | isolation source: stool sample | host: Homo sapiens | place: Germany | collected 2009-11
AGCCGATGAAGGAATGGATCCGTTCTGCCGGGATCATCAAAAACATCACATTCCACACAAGCCGGCATACCTATGCCACCATGCTTCTTACTCTTGGTGTTGACCTTTATACTGTGTCAAAACTCTTGGGACACACCAGTATCACACACACACAACGGTATGCAAAAATCATCAGTCAGAAAAAAGACGATGCAGTCCGATTGATAGATAACAAACTATAAATCCCCATATATATGACAAATAAAGTAACAATCAAATCCACAAAGGAACCCGTCAGACTCCGTGTAAAGAATCTGGCCAACGGAGTACAGTCACTTTATCTGGACTGTTATGTGGACGGAAAGCGCAGCTATGAGTTTCTGAAACTGTATCTGATACCGGAAAAAGGAGCCATGGCAAAGGCTCAAAACGAAGCCACTCTACAGGCTGCCAACGCCATAAAGATGACCCGTATTCTTGAAATAACCAACAACAAGGCCGGTCTGAAAAATACTTCACTGAAAGCCAAGCAGACACTGGCCGACTGGATGGAAACTTTCAAGAAGAAGCAGGCACACAAGGGTATCAAAGACCAGAAGCTGATTCATAAGACCATAAATGTGCTGACAAAATACAATATAAACATTCCGCTCAACAAAATTGACAGGCAATACTGCATCGGATTCATGAGCTTCTTGAAAAATGACTACCGCACACGTAGCGGGAAACAGGTTCAGACATTCACGATAATCAGTTATATGTCCTGCCTGCGTAATGCCTTGAACACGGCAGTCCGTGAGGACATCATATCAGAAAATCCCATAAACAAGCTTTCCGTCCAGGACAAGATAAAGGTACCGGAAAGCAAAAGGGAATTCCTGACAATAGATGAACTGAAAAAAGTTGAAGAGACGGAAAATCCCCACAAGCATATCAAACAGGCTTTTCTGTTCGCCTGCTATTGCGGTTTGAGATATAGCGATATCCGTCAGCTCAGATGGAAGGATCTCATTAAGGACGGTGATCAGTGGAGACTGAACAAGCTGATGCAGAAGACAGGAACACCCATATATCTTCCCATATCCAAGAAAGCCATCGGCTGGCTTCCGGAAAAAGGTAACATGAGTGATGAATGTCTGATCTTCCCTAAACTTCCGCGCGAAATCTGCACCAAGATGTATATCACTCCATGGATGGAAGCCGCCGGAATAAGTAAGCCGATAACGTTCCACTGCAGCAGACATACTTTCGGAACGATGATGCTGACTTTGGGAGTTGACTTATACACTGTAAGCAAACTGCTTGGGCATACCAAGGTGGAAACAACCCAGATATATGCGAAGATCATAAACAAGAAAAAGGATGATGCAGTCAGTCTTATAGACGATGCATTCAGTGACATGGAATTTTAGTATTGATTACATAACCCCACTATAAAAAAGATGTATATTGCTGAAATAACTGAAAGGTTGCTTGAAGTAAACAGGCTCCTTTTGAAATATATCAAAGATACAGAACTGACCTTTGAGGAAAATCTGGTTTTTTCCGGATTCTATCATGACTACAAAGACATAAACAGTATAATCAACTCGGCTGAAAAAGAGTTAAACGACAGCCCGGTAATACTCATGGAACAGGCAAAAGCCTTGTCTTCCGCTACGTCTAACTTCCTTGCCACATATGAAAGTCACGAGGATATATTTGAATCTTATAATCCGCAACCAGTCTGCGACAGGTATATCAAGCCGCTTGAAAAGGAATATGACTCTATTGCATATTCCGCTTCACAACTATGGAAACGGTATTCTCAAATGAGTGTCCGCATGGACTATCTCAATCCTGAAGATGACGATTACAAGGATATAGAAAAAGAATCCGAGGAGGTAAAGGCAAGATATGAAGCAGCGAAAGCCAAGAGTGATGAAACATACCGCTTTTACACCGCAGAACGTGAGAAAACAGCCAAACTCTATTTTTTTGAGATGATATACCTTGAAATGCTGGTTGTCCGAATGAAAAGGATTGCAGACAGCATTATCAAGGATATAGAAGAACTGAAATCCGAAGGTAAGATATGACAGGACTGTACTTGAAAGAAACGGCCAAACTATTTGATATAGTAGATTTGACCATCTGTTGCAGCCTGTACAAGATCTGCAACGGCAACCAGTTTGAACACATGAAAGGTACGGATTTCGTAGATTTCATGAATCTGAAAGAAGTTTCACGGCCTGTTGTTGTCCGTCATCGTGAAAACAGCCGTGTCTGTTACCTGTTGTATGTCGTCAGTAAAGAGATAATGAATGAGTCTTTAGCAAAGGAGTGGATACAACACATGCTGGAACAGTGTAAAATCAGCCCCGGATACTATAAATCCCATTATAGAGATGCCCTCAATTCCGAAACAGGAGAAACCAATGCCCAATTCGTCAAGGCTATCGAAAAGGCCATCGAAAAGGCAAAATCTGTGAAGTGACCACACAGAATTACAGAGCGACCACAGAGCTATACATCTTTTAATAAATTAAACAAAGCTATATTGTTGATTAACAACGGTATGGCTTTATTTGTTTTTTTATCCCCAACCACAAATCGTACACATTGTTCCACTTGGGAATAGGCATAATTTTGCAACAGAGCAAAAGGAAAGAAAAAGCATTCAAAAACCTGTTTGCTGTTGAAACGGAAATAATAATTATAAAATAGAATTATATGACAAACAACTTATTGACGACGGTAGAAGCTGCCGAATATCTGGGGATGAAAAAGTCTTATCTGCATAAACTGATGATGAAAAAGGAGATTCCTTTCTACAAACCAAACGGAAAACTGTGCTTCTTTGACAAGGACGAGCTGGATCAATGGCTTCGCAGGATACGCATAGCACCACAGGAAGAAGTGGATCGGCAGGCAATCGCCTATGTGACCCAAAAAGACCTACTTAAATAGCCTGTATTATGAACCTGTATGAATTGTTCAGTCTATTCTGGAGGGATAACGGATACAGGGCATTTTCCAAGACAGAAACAATCTTATACTTCTATCTTCTTAATATGGCAAATTCCGCCAGATGGCAGATGCCGTTTACAGGCTATACGGAAAGAATAAGTGCCGATCTTCAGACAACAAAGCAGAATATTGTAAAGGCCAGAGCCGGACTCCAGCAGCGAGGTCTGATTTCATTCACCGCCGGAACTGGAAAGGAGAATCCGCCTTTATATACCATAATTGACCGTACTTCTCAGTTGTCGGTGCCGTTGTCGGAGAACTTGTCGGTAAAGATGTCGGTGCCGTTGTCCCCTAATAATATAAAAGATAAAAATAGAAATAATAATATTCATAATGTCAGCAACGGAAAATTGGAACTGGATGAACTGGAAATGATTCTTGCAAATGATGCTGTCTGGCTGGACTCGGTGATCCTTCAACGAGGAAGCGATATAGACCGTGAAACTGTACTGGAATACTTGAAAATGTTCTTTGCCGAACAAAAAATGAAGTCATCCGACAAGAGGGAAATAATAGACATTCAGAAACATTTCCGCAACTGGCTGAACATTAAAATGAATTATAGACTAAAACATGAAAGAGCAGAATCAAAACGAGTCAACAGTGGACGTAGAGCTACTGAAATCACAGCTACTTCACCGGAAGATTACGATTGGCCGGTTTAGGCTGCCGTATTCCTACGAACAGACAAAGGATATGCTGCTGGCCGCATACCAGGCAGAAGTCGAATACCGGTGCAGACATTTCACAACCTGTGAAGAATTTGAAAGACAACGTGAACAGATTGCACGCTTCCTTACGGGAAATTCCGAAAAGTTCGGTCTGTTTTTCAGTGGGATGTGCGGAAATGGAAAAACCACATGGCTTAAAGCCATCCGTACCCTGATAAATTCATTGAACTTGCGCCATCCGCAGACCAATTCCAGTTATAGCGTATCGCTGTGGAATGCAAGGGAACTGACTTACAGGTGCAAAGACGAATATCAGGAATGGGTTCGGATAACCAGACTTCCAATCCTTGCGATAGATGATTTCGGGACAGACCCGAAGGAAATCATCAGTTTCGGTAATTGTCTTACCCCTATGATAGACCTGATAACAAAACGGTATGAGGAACAGCTGTTCACCCTTTTTACGACAAATCTGACATTTTCACAGATTAAGGAAAAATATGAGGAACGTATCGCCGACCGGCTTATTGAAATGGTCGTGCCCATCAGGTTTGGCAACGGTTCATACCGAGGCTGACATATTCTCCAAACAAGTTAAGACATGAAACAGGAAGAACTCAAAAAGGTACTCGCTGAAGTTGACCCTTTACTGGCAAATGCCGTTGATTCCATGATTTCCTTTATACATGCTAAAGGCATAGATGGTGTACCGTCGGAACGGCAGATAGAACAGGTAAATACCTATTTTGATTCCATAGTAAGCCGTACCGGAAAAGACTATGAGAAGTGGAGCGAATACAGGTGGATAGCATCATACAATATAGAAATCGGAGCCATTCCATGCCTGGAGCACCACGAACTGGACTATCTGCACAAAGTCCTTGAATCAATAGCCAGAGACCACTCATATTATGAGGAAGCACAGGTACACTGGCACAGATAAAACTCCATTTATAAATCCGTCATCCACGACGAATATTGTACAATAGCCTGTTATAATGGCTTCCGTTGCATTGTACATCCTGTTCAGAAAGTAGGACACTTTTTTGAGGGGTGTGGGAGCAAGATAGGTTTTTTGTGCCAAAAAACCACCGACTGAATGTCGGAAGGCTCCGCCTGGATGACCTTAAACAAACGGACATGACAGAATTTGCACCCACACCCCGAAAGGATTCAGAACGAAGAAAAGGAGGCCGCCCTCGAAAAGATTCGACAGAGAAAAAGTGCCATTTTATAAAGGTCGGTTTTGATGAACTGAACTTCAAAAAACTAAAAAAAAGAAGCCGCAGGATGAAGGCTTCACTTTCCTCCATAGTCTATGATCTGGCAATAAACGGCAAGATAAACGAACCGCTCTCCCAGGAGATGATGGATTGTTTCAGGAAGCTCGCAGGAATGGCAAACAACCTGAACCAGCTGGCACACGAAGCGCACATTGCAGGCTATGAGGATGTGGCCGCAGCTGACAGGCTATTGTCAGAAAAGATAGATGAAGTGTTGAATAAATTAAGTGAACTGAGATAACGATGAATGCAAAAATAATGAAAGGAAAATCAGCCGGAGGTCTGATTGACTACCTCAATAGCATGAAAGAGAAAAATGCCAAAGTGATTTTTTCCAATGGTGTCAGTACAACCTCAAACCGAACTGTCGTTGCTGCCTTTAATCTACAATGGGCAAACAGTTCTTCCAATATAAAGGACAAGATGGGACATCTGGTAATCAGTTTCTCGCCCAAAGACCGGGAAAGGCTGACTGACGAATTTATAACGGAGCTCTGCAAGGAATACATGCAGCGTATGAAATTTCCGCCCACTATCTATCTCGGCTACCGTCATCTTGATCAAGAACACGACCATGTACACATCGCTTACAGTCGTATAGACAACAAAGGAAAGGCTATCACATGCGACAGTAACTATGCACGTTCAGTAAATATCTGCAAATCTATCCGGGCGAAATACGGACTTTCTGCCCCATCAAAGAGAAAAAAAGACGTAAACCGAGACAGACTTATTGGAAAGGATAAGGTCAAATATCATATCATGGACATAGCTTTCCCTGTTCTTGACAAAGCCGGTTCATGGAAAGAATATATCTCAAGGCTGAAATCAGAAAGTGTCGATATAACCATGGTAAGGGACGAATACGGAAATGTATGTGGTATCGTATATACAGCAGAAAATCTTTCTTTTGCAGGAAAGAAAGTGGATCCGGAATTGTCATTCGTAAATTTAAGAAGGAAGTTCGGCAGCTATGGGCAGGGAAAAACCGCTATATCGGATATCAGAAAACATGACTCCGTTTTTACTGGATCTGATATGAATATCTCAAAGGATATGGCTCATGCGGAAAGCTGTCCGGGGAACGGTCCGGGATATAGCCCGAATATTCAGAATGCTCAATCCAATCAGGAAACTATGGCTGCTGACAATGTAGAAAGCGGAACCGATAGTGGCAGTTCAATAGGATCTGGAATAGTTGGAGCCGCCATTGAACTGATAGTTCAGCCACATCAGGCACCGGAAACAGGAGGTGGCGGTGGTGGAAGCAGTGACGATAACAAACGTGATGAAGAAAAAGACAAATATGTACCACGAAAAGGCAGAAGGAGGTAATAATGGCAAAGAACAAACCATTAAAGGATGAAGAATATGATTCCATTGATGAAATCCAGACTACACTGGATAGACATACGGATAAACTTAGCCGGATAGAAGCCGGACTTGTTTCTATAAAGAGTGAAATTGCGTCTGTAAGTAAAGCCGGTGGCCACAATATGGATAGCAGTGGCGACAGACAGTTTATCCAACTGAGAAATTTGTTCTATGATATATTAGATAAATTGAGCAAAGCATACGAGGAACTGAAAACCGGAAAGTCCGATGCCCAGACAGAAGAATTGCTGGTTAAGATTGCCAATCTATGTAAGGATATACAAAAAAATAGCCTTAACACTGTTGCATTGACAACGGACACGAACAGGCAATATCTTAAGATTATCCCTTATATAGAACGGATGAACCGTATCCTTGACGTTGTAGCAGAACGGCATAACATGTCAAAACCACCGATAAAACCTACTACTATTAAAGGCTGGGTTCTTTGGGGCCTCAAGAGACTTTGGTCTTGGATTGACAGATATGTCGGGTTCAGGTATATCAAGCAATTCTGTATCCTTGTAGCCCTTTTTATATGGGTAGTCAGCATAGTGACCTCATTCTTTATTTTACGTGAAAATCACAGACTGCATGAAACCGAAAGAAAATATATTTTACTTCGTAAGGAATGTTGCAAACATAAAGAAACAATGGGCTTCGTAAACTATATTGATCATACAATAGATAAATAAATGCTATATTTGATATTTTCATTGAAGTATACATTTTTTTTGCAATATTATATAAAGACGTTTATTATAACTTACCCAAAACGAACGGTGAACTTGTAACAAAGTAGAAACAGAGGATAAGAATATCTAAGGAGTATATTTCTTTCTGCAGCTACAAATGTAAGGTTATTCCGAGCATTGAACGGAGAAGGAAGATGGAATATCTGTTGCTCTTTGAAGAATAAAAGAATAGGGAGAATCTTATGGTGTATTGTCGTCGGGTTCTCCCTCCTTTTATTTTATTGCAAGATGTCTGTATCGTTTATATTATCCCATAGCAATATTGTGAGTATTAACAATCTTAATTATAAATCTATTTCCACATTAACTAATTCACAGACTTATAATTAACGCTATAAATATTCACTATGACTAAATAATGAGCTATCTTTGCATGTATAATCCAATTATATCACTACAATAACTCAAATATCATTTTGTGTATATGCGTTTTCATTTACTTAAAATACTGGCTATCTTATCAATAGTAATATATCCTTGTTATGCCTATTCTCAGAATAGTGTAAAAGGAAATATCAAGGATAACTATAATAATAGCATAACCGGTGCAGCAATAGCTATGCAATCTCTAAATGACACCCTCTTCGTCAGGGGTTGTATCTCGGATAATAATGGAAAGTTTCAGATTGATGATTTGCCATCCGGTAATTACAGACTGTCTGTCTCGTGTTTAGGTTTTACTTCTTATGCAGCAGACATTAGCTTGAAACAGACAACAACGCTTGATGATATAGTTCTTAAAGAAAAGGCAGAGAAATTGGATGAAGTGGTTGTCAAAGGCAATTCAAGGATAGAAAAAGCAGAGAAGTCCATATTGATACCAACGGCATTGGAAAAAAAGCATAGTGTCAACGGATTCGATTTGTTGAGTGTCATGCAGATTCCAGAACTTGATGTTTCTTCTGATATCAAAAGCATATCAACTGTGACAGGAGGTGAAGTTGTCGTATGTATAGACGGGATGGAAGTCTTACAGGAGGAAATGAAAACCTTATTGTCAAAGAACATTCAGAAGATAGAATATGTACGTTCCCCAAGCGGCAAGTATGCAGGGAAGGCGGGCCTGATTAACATCATAACCAAGCCGAAGGATTTCGGAGGCAATGTATATGTATCGGCCAAACAAGGATTTGTCTATAAAAATGGAGACTATACTGCATTTACTGATTTCACAAAAAACAAATGGAGTTTCTCCCTGACTGCTTCAGGTGACTGGTCGCGATACTCTAGGTATATCGAGGGTAATGAACATTTCACATTTCTGGACGGGAAAGAGTTATCACGCAACACCACCAACCAAAGTTCATCGTATAAGGATAATAACCAGGCAATAAGACTTAAAGTGACATCTGCCAGTGATAATTACAAATTTAATTCATATATCTCATTGAATAGACAGGAGCAACCGGGTAACGAAGTTATACAAAATACATATTATACTGGTTTTATCGAAAGTCAGGCAGAAAAAAACAAAAATTCCTCCGGAAGAAATCTGTCTCCCTCATTTTATGCAGATTATTCTGTCGATCTTCCCCATAATCAAAGTCTGGGAATAACTGGAGCGGCTTCGTTTGGCAAGAATAAGTATTCAAGCCTGTATAATGAAAATAATCAGGTCATTTCATCCATGGTGAACGAAGATAATTATGGTATATCTGCAGACGCCATGTATGCCAAATCATTCAAGAATAATATGAGATTTGCAGTAACACTATCTCATGACCATATGACATATAAGGATGTCTATAGCGGTTCATCCGAAGGAACACAGAGATTGTCAACCGATGTAAGCCAGGGACTTTTGGAGTTCAGTCATTCCGGCACAAAATATTATTATTATGTGTCTGCCGGTTTGGCAAATTCACATATTGTACTGAATGGCAAAGCCTATAATTATTGTAATCCGGTCGCCTTTTATGGCGGGAATTATGCTTTCAACAGCAATCATTCATTGAACCTGAACGGTTACTTCGTACATACATTGTTCGATCCATCCAATAAAAACTCTATGACCGTGCCGGTATCCTTCTTTGAAAGTGTCCAAGGTAATCCTAATGCAGAGCCTTTGAAGGCATTCGGAAACATTGTATCCTACAATGGCCAATTCGGGAACTTCACATTCAATGCTTCTTTCAACGGTTATATGTATTTTGATAACATGGTTCACAAATATTATGTTGACAATGACATCATTTATAATACCACGGTCAATGACGGTACTTTCTATGGCAATATGTTGACAGCAACACTGACTTATGGAGCATTCAACAACACTTTGCGATTCAGCGCTACAGCTATTGAAGAATACAATATGGTGCGTGGGGATATTTATGACTTGTCAAAAAACATTCTTAGAGCGAGACTCTCCATGACTTATCTTCTGAAAGACTGGAGATTCAAATTCAATTACCATACCCCATACAAGGCAATCAATATCCGGGGACCTTATTTTGTAACAAACAAGCCGTTGTATGAATTACAGGTAGGCTGGACCCATAAATCATGGGATATTGAAGCTTTGGTAAGAAATCCTTTCAGCAAATATTACAAAGAACATATAACCATGGATTACGGATGCTACAATCAGGATACCTGGACATTCAGTGAGCCAAACGGCTGTAATATAGCATTAAAACTCACTTATAGTTTCAGTTATGGCAAAAAGATAAAACGGGGCGATATTACTGTTGATAAATCCACTAAGGATGCTATTCTGAAGGGGTATTGACAATGAGATTTATGACGGTTTTCCAATTACCATACGCCTGTTTCGCCATACTCCAACGAGAGGACATGAACAAATCTGTGGCAGCAGGCTCCAGTTCTTTTGCAAAATCAGGATATTTGTTTTCATCCAGATAATGATTGATGAAAGAATGGTTAAACTCATGAATTAAAGTAGGAAGATATTCCTTGTTGTACATAGGTGTATCTTCTTTATCTACATAATAACCAACAATGGCAAAGACTTCCTTCATTTTGCCTGTCAGCTGTCTGTTTACGCCATAGTTGCCTCCGCCATTACAGAATCCGATTATTACAGAGAAAGTTTCCTGAGGCTCATTACCATAGAAATCGGCATACCAATCTATATCAAAATGTTTTATGACATTATCCTGATAAGATTTAAGTCCTCTATTATAAAGGTCTTTATGGGATTTGAAAAATTCATTGAAGTTTGTGTCCTTATAAAAGCTGTTGAGATAAGACAAGAACTCATCTTTATCCACATTCTTCCATCTTTTTTCTAAAGTAGGAATATCATTTTCTACCAAAGATAATGTACCGTTCCGGTTGTCCAGATGTATTGCTATTGACATGACAGCATCGAAGGAGATTCCATACTTGTTTCTAAGTCCTTTCATGTACTGGACAGCCGGATGATCTGTATTTTCCTTAAAATAACTGTCCATGTCCTTTATGTATTGTCCTGCCATATCCATGTGATATTCAGGGAAACCAGCCATACGGGACAATATACTCATAAGTTCCACATTTTCATTGACCTGTGGAATAATAGATTGTGCCTTTGCACAAAGACATGCTATGAACAAGGCGAAAACTAAAATAATCTTTTTGTTTTGTCAATTGTTTTTATTCATAAAATTTAGAAAAACTGATATAATAATCTATCTTGGAATTAGGCAATGTAAAATGCAGATAGTTGCCGAAATATACATCAGGACATCCTGTTTCTCCTTCCACACTCGCTATGCCCAACCTATCCATCGTATGGGCCAAAGTGGAGGCACCAGAGTATGTTTTGTTGTTCACAAGAATAGTAGTCTTGCCATGATATAGCTCCGCTTCTTTCAAATTACTCTTGACTGGAGTATCTTCCATTACAAAGAGTTCTCCGTCCGGCAAATTGCAGATTTGCCTGTATATTTCCGGATGCCTGTCTTTATTATAGGCTTTGGAATATGCACTGACCTTCAACTGGCTTTTAGAATATAGCGAATAGTCCGGATGTGGAAAATAGGAAATAAGCCTTTCCACACACTTGCTTGAACCGCCTGTGTTATTCCGTAAGTCAATGGTTATATCCTTTATTTTTCTACAGTTTATTTCCTTAAATACTGAATCACAAAATGCCTTTAGTTCGGTTTCCTGGAATACATTGCGAATGGTGAGAGTTGCCTTTGTAAAATCGGAAGAGAAACTGCAACTGAAACTTTCAGGTCTTTTCTTGGATTGTCTCTCCTTGATGATCTTTATGGCCACACTTTGCGGAACTCCTTCCAAATATATATTTTCCATCTTATCACCACGTTTTACCGTAAACTCATACGACTCGCCCCATCTGTACATGTACCACAACAATGGAGACCAATAGGCGTTTACACTGCCTTCTTTTATGCCATTACCTTTTTCCGAACCCCAAAGGCTATACATCCTTTCAAGTATATCTTTTGAACAGATTCCATTAATACTGACAATCGTGTCACCTTCGTAAACTCTGGAATTATCAATAACCGGATAATCTACAATAAAGAAATCCTCGGATGCTTTTATTCTCAATGGCATTGTCTTGCCATCTTTCTTTGCGTTAGCAATCAGGTCGTTGGTAAAAGGCGGCAGCATCATACTATGGCCATCCTTTATATTAGCCATAAAAGGAGCTATTTTCAGATAGAAGTCTGATATGCTGATAGAATCAGTCATGGAGGACTTTATCCTGGTTTTATTGTTTTCATACTCTTCTCTTGACTGATAGAGATAAAGGTCCGGGTGCACATATTCTAATTTTGCACATAAAGTGTCAAAATCGGCCATTTGCTGGGCGGGACTTAATAGTTTTTGTCCGAAAACTGGGTTGACTATCACAGACAAAGACAATAAACAGTTTATTATAATTTTCAATCTCATTTTAATATGTTCATTATAATTATAGTTTATGAGGATTTTAGTTGATGATACCCATTTGTCGCATCAGATATGTTGCATTAAACTCTGATACAATACCTTTTTTCAGTTTATAATCAAAAAGTAATCTATCATTTTGAATTTCAGAAGAAAAATGAAAGTTTTTTATGTATTTGGTGTATTTATTTTCCAATTCTCCTAATTTTATATCATGAGTTGCAATTATTCCATTAGCATCATGATTAATCAATTTCTCTACAAATGCTTCCGAACCTTTTAACTTGTCGTTGGAATTTGTGCCTTTCAGTATTTCATCCAATAAGATGAACAGTGTTTCATTATTATTCAATCTGTCAATTATATTTTTTAGTTTTTTCAATTCGGCAAAAAAATAAGATTCATTTTTTGATAGAGAATCTGATGTCCTTAAGCTGGCAATTATTTGTGTTGGATAGAATGAAAATTCTGTAGCATATACAGGAAGTCCCATTTCTGCTAGAACCAGATTTAGCCCTACAGTTCTGATGTATGTACTTTTGCCTGCCATATTAGCTCCTGTAATAATAAGAAAACAACCCTGATTATTAATATGGATATCGTTTGTTACACATTCTCTATTTGCAATAAGTGGATTGCCTAAATTTTTTCCTTGAAATACTCCTTTTGTTTCAGACATCATAGGAAAAATGTAGTCAGGGTGTCTGTCAACATATAGAGAAAGTGAAATGGCTGCATCGAATTGACCTATTTTTTCAAACCACAGGAAAATACTATTTTTGTATTGCTTTTTCCACTTTTTCATCCTGAAAATCTGGATGATTTGCCATCCCATTATCCCTTCAAAAAGGAAATGTAACATCAGATTTTTCCTTTGATCCAACATACTTCCGATACTATTTCCCTTTCTCATACTTTTTATGGCATCATATTCTGAACTGAACAATGAATCTTTCCATTCACACAATAAGTTTGATTGAAAAGTTTCTTTCGATATAAGTTCCAACAATTCTGCGTAAGTATTCATAGCATGAATACCATTGTAAATATTTTCGTGTAAAACATCAATTTCACGCTCTTTATATAAACTTAAAATGCCAAAAAAGAATATAGAGTTAATGAGCATATACGGAGTAATGAATTCCAAAATAACTAATAGAAAAACTATACAGTTAATAGAAATAGTTGAAATCAGAAGATATTTTAATGTCCTGAATTTTGCTGGGTTATCTTCCTCCTGTAGCCATTGTTTAAATGAACTGATATCATTATCATTTTCGCGAGAGAATATTGAGCCGGCAATTCTGAAATTGTATTTGAAGTTACTCTTTGATGACAATTCTTTTATGGCGTTTTGTTTTTTGATAATTATATCTTTATCAAGATGTGGATTTATCACCCAATCTATCAATATATTTTTTCCTAGGGCTGTTACAGTCCTGTTTAAATGGGAAAACAAAGAATTATTTCCCCAAATATCTAGGTCATCAGCAAATGGATGATTATCATAAGTATTGTTTGGTAATTGAGTTTCTGATGAATTATTGAAATACAATTTATCTTCTTCAGTTAATTGGATATATCGGTAATATACCGCAAGTTTCTTATCAATTTTATTAAGTAGTAAACTACTGATGATAAAGAGAATACATATGAAGGAGAAATAAAACCACAACTTAGAGTTACTCCCAATATATAAACAACATAAAGTACTAAAGAATATAATAATTCTGAAAAGGATCAAGAACCTTTCTTTCCTTTTTAATCTTGTAATTTGTTTGGTTATATCACAGTTTGCTAAATTTTTGAATGTATCCATATTTTTTTTAAAATCTCCTATTTAGATATTAGTAGTTCATAACAATGGCAATCGACCAACCGTCCGTTCTTGAAACAGATTTTCCTGAAGATGCCGCACTTACTGAAACCGGCTTTTTCGTGAACCTTCATTAATGCCTTGTTGATTTCGTAAACATGGGTATAGCCGAACTGTACCGGAATGGCTAAGAAAATCTTCCACGGCCTGCTTGATGACTTCAGACATTATATCCTTGAATGGTTTTTCCATATTACAACGATTTGGCAGTCAGCAACAAGTTTAGTTGATCTCCAATTCCTGCATGGCTTTCATTGACCATGTCGATGAAGCCCGTATATTTCAACGGATACTTTCCCGCGTACTCCTTATAGAATCCGGATATGACGCTCATCAGTTCACCGTATCCTATCTGTTCCGCAATATGGATCAGCGCTAGCGGACCTTTTCTGTAAATGACGGTATTGTTGTTGTTTGTCACGGCATTGACGATAGATTCATCCTGCGGAGTCCCCTTGATCTTATCGTATTCCGACTTGCACCAGGCAAGTTGGGTCTCGTAGTATGCGTTGCCACAGACATACCTGATAAACATGAGGGTCATGAACTCATTCAATGTCTCTTTGATGAAATAGGCATCAGGTTGTCCGTCATCAATGAGCAGCGTCCATTCTCCAAGCCACCGGTGCCCGATTTCGTGCATCAGCGGATATATATCGGGTTTTGTGGAGAACTTCTCCTGCGAAGCGGAGATGAAACCGATGTTGTATCTGTTGCTGAACCCTTCTCCGTTATGGAACAGATACACGGGAAGATCCGTTACATTCCGCTCTGCGGAAATATAGTCTTCTCCATATACTCCACTGAAGAATCTTATAGCGGCTTCTGTCAGTGTAAGCAGTTCGTCATACCTTTCCTTGCCGCACTGGATGTCCTTGATCTGGTAGATAGACAACTTGCCCGGGATGTATTCATCTGTCCGTTGATAAGCATCATTGCGCATAAAGGCCAAAGTCAACGACTGCGACAGAATATGATTCAATTTGCCACTGTATTTCATAGAATCGTCAGCCTCCAACGGGTATGAGCAGATAAAGGAAAGTGAATCCGGTGTTTCCACGTTCAAGGCTACATCCATGAAGGTATTCGGCACATAAAGATAGAAGTATTCTCCGAAACTTGTTTCCCACAATTCTGCATCTCCTTTCCCATAAATGAAGAATGAGGAAAGGTTTGTATAGTTGTAGTTCATGCTGACGGAAATTTTCTGCGAAGACACTTTCCGGAACACTATACTCTTAGACTCCCGGTATAGTTCATATTCGAAATCTCCGCTATTGATATTCAAGTTGTCAATGGAGAATTCCTGACCGCCTCCGAAATTCATGGATACGCTGTCCTTGTCCTGGAAATCCAGCGAGAAAGAACATTTGACATGAAGATTGGAGGCTCCCTGATTCACCTTGCTGATGTCAAGCGTATAATTTTTGATTTCTTCTGCCATTGCAGCCCGGCACAACAGCAGAATCAATGCAGCAACGAAAAATATTCTTCTCATAAATTTTCTACATGCTTTTCTCTATTATGCCCTAAAGATACACATAATCCACAAATTCACTGTATTAGATTAACCTTTTTCCAAATATATGTTCTAATTATTTTTGACTAAAAGAATAAAAAAACAGAAAATCGTCACTTTTATTTAACAAGAACATTTATTATCTAAATAATTTCTCTTAAATACAATCTGACCAATTTTCGAGTTGAGTTATTAATTTCAAGTAGTCTCTTATGTTACTTATTTGTTACTTAATAAGCTAATCAAACAATATATATACTTTATTATAAATATATTATATTATTTATGAAGGTATGAGCCTAATACCCCACTCGCCTTTCGGCGGTGGGATGCGTGCCACTTAAAACAGCAAGCTGGGCACGGGAAAATCACTGTCGGATTTGGACAGAGCACAAAAGATTCTATCTCTCGTATTGCCGACTATGACACTTACATTTTGCTCATAGTTCTGCAGAAGAATATGTCAGGGCTTTAACCAAGTAATGATTTGGAACAGTAATTATGGGAGTACAAAAAAATGAGTCATGTGAAACGAGAGCTTTTATCGAAACCTAAGAACGATGTCATCATCAACTATCACTCCTAAAGCCTTTTGGCAGGATATCGGACAGTCCAATGCTTTACCTATTGGATATGCTATTGATTTTGTCTTCCCTATTTTTGAATCTGATCCATCACGTCCATAGCCAAATTCACTATCAAAATCAAGTTACACATGTCCAATGAGTATACCATATACTTCCTTACAAAGATTGGCTCAAATTATAGTAGTTATTACATCAGTACATTTGTTAGGCTGAATATTCTCGTTTGGACAAAAATGGGATGTTATTGAATTTGATATAGACAAAATTATTCTGGTATGAATCTCAAAAAAATGAATATTACCAAGTATATAATCAGAAACAGATGTCCGTCATGATACGACGAGCTGATGATTAGTTTATCCACAGCATTTCCGTATATGTAAAAATAGAAACTATTTCAAAAAAAACGTGTAGTTATGTTCTTTCAAATCTATTTCATCCACTTCTCTAAAAGAGATTTCAAAAGACTGTTGTAAGTTTTCTCTTTTCATGGGGAGTCTATTCAAAAAAAACAGCGGTTTTATTTACTAATAAGTAGAAATAATATATCTTTGCAGCATGAACGATACAAGAAACGAAATAATACGTATAGGTAACGAGTTGGTTCGTTCCGTTGGGTACAATGCTTTTAGCTATGCAGATATTGCTAAAGCATTAAATATAAAAAACGCAGCAATTCATTACTATTTTCCCTCTAAATCCGATTTAGGGGTAGAAATCATTGAACGCAATATAAAAGCTTTTAATGAATTGACAAGCCAGTGGAAATCATTAAACTATAAAGAGCAATATTATAACTATATCCATATGCATGATAGTTTTGTAAACAATCATTGGGTCTGCATCGTTGGTGCTCTTGCTTCCTCGTGTGATACGTTGCCTGAAAATATGCAGTCAAGACTGGAGCATCTAATAAATACAATTTTGGATTGGCTAACCGAATTGTTGGATGTAGGAAAAAAACAAAAAGACTTTTCATTTCCAGAAGAGCCTAGGACAAAAGCCCTTATGGTTCATTCTACGCTATTATCAGCTTTACAAGTAAGTAAAGTGCTGAAAGATAGCACTGTTTATAAAAAGATACAGCAGGGATTACTTAAAATATAATTTTTTTTACAGTATAACTTACTTACTAATAAGTACAATTATGAATGCAACAATAAACTCGATAGGAATCTATCACCCTGCACAGAAAGTATATAACACCTACTTTGAAGAAAGATTAGAAACATCAGATAAATGGATTAAAGAAAGAACTGGTATTGAAAGCCGTTTTTTTGCATCATCTGACGAATATACCAGTGATATGTGTGTACAAGCAGCAATCAATTTATCTGATAACTATAATAAAGATTTAAGTGATGTTGATTTTATTATCGTAGCAACTACGACTCCAGACCAAATTGTTCCTAATGTTGCAAGTCAAATCCAAACACGTCTAAAAATACCTCATGCCGGAGCTATTGATATATCATGTGCTTGTGCTGGATTTTGCAATGGGCTAATACTGGCAAAAGGGTTGGTAGCGGCAGGAACACATAAAAAAATCTTAGTTTTTGGTGCTGATACTTTATCTAAAGTAACAGATTTTGCAGATAGAACAACCTGCATATTATTTGGCGATGCCGCTGGAGCTGTAATTGTAGAGCGTAGCGAGGAAAATTGTTTATTGGAAACAATAACAGAAACAAATGGAGAATTTGGAAAAGACCTCTATCTGACCAGTCAAAAAAATACCATCAATGATGAAGAAGTTATTGCCAATAATAAACTGCATCAAAATGGCAGGATTGTATATAAGTGGGCTATTCAAACATTGTCTTATGGGCTACAATCTCTCGCTCGCAAAAATTGTTTATCATTGGATGATATAGCATACTTTTTACCACATAGTGCCAATTACAGACTACTGGAAGCTGTTTGTAAGGAATTAAAAATACCTATGGATAAATGTTTAGATAGTGTAAGAAAGTATGGTAATACTTCTGCTGCATCCATACCACTAGCATGGTACGAGGGTATTAGAAGTAATAAAATACAGTTAAATGACAAACTGTTACTTATGGGTTTTGGTGGCGGTTTTACATATGGCGGAATATGTATAAAAAACCAAATTCCCAATTTATAACATATAGAATTAGAAAAAAATATAGCAACATTACGATTAATATAGATTTAGAATAGATAAAATAGTATGATACCTTTTGAAGCATATAAACTGAAATAATCAATTGTATTTTGGGGCAACCTATAAAAAGAAATTGGAAATTCGGAGGTATCATCAAGAACAAATGCTATCTTTGTAAAGGTAACAGAAAAAAGAATTGTTCAACCCTTATGAAATGGCAAGTGTGCATATAGCTGCGTTTAACGGGTAGCATTTTAATCAAGCTATTCAACAACGGACAGGCTTATAACAGGTTTGTCCTTTCTTGTTTTGCCATTATTTCCAAATTCATAATCATGCAATGTGTCCTGCCGCCTTGTGCAGCAGCAGGACTTGTCGCATCCTATCTAGTTGAACAATGAACTATACATATAAGCATATCTGGCTCATCAACTTTCCTGTAATGATGAGCATCCTTATCGAACAACTCATCAATATCACCGATGCCATTTTCCTTGGGCATGTGGGAGAAATAGAATTAGGCGCATCCGCCCTTGCCGGGATTTGGTATCTGGCTGTCTATATGCTCGGCTTCGGTTTCAGTCTGGGCTTGCAGGTCGTTATCGCACGACGCTACGGCGAACAACACTATTCCGAGACAGGAAAGACGTTCTTTCAAGGATTGTTTTTCTTGTCGGGGCTTGCTGTCCTTTTGTGTCTGTTCTCCAAGCTGTTTTCTCCGATTATTCTAAGTCGGCTGATTGCTTCTGCGGAAGTCTATCATGCCGTGATTGATTATTTGGACGGGCGAATCTGGGGACTGCTGTTTTCCTTCCCGTTCCTTGCCTTACGCTCGTTCCTGGTCGGCATTACCCGTACAAAAGCCTTGAATATGGCGGCTCTGACAGCCGTATTGGTGAACATTCCGGGCAACTGGCTGTTCATATTCCATTGGGACATGGGGATAGCGGGCGCAGCCATCGCATCGTCTTTTGCCGAAGCGTGTTCATTGGCTGTGCTGGCAATTCATGTCTTACGGAAAATGGACAGACGGCTTTATGGTTTGTATTGGAACTTTGATAAAGGTTTGTTACATCATGTTTGTCGTGTGTCTGTATGGAGCATGTTCCATTCGTTTATCGGAGTGGCCTCGTGGCTTGCCTTCTTCGTAGCTATCGAGCATTTGGGAGAAATGGAACTGGCAGCTACCAATGTCATACGCAGTGTCTCGACAGTGTTCTTTGTCATCGTCAATTCGTTTGCAGCTACTACCGGTTCGCTGGTGAGCAATTTGTTGGGAGCCGGACAAAAGGCTCAGGTAATTCCGCTGTGTAACCGGGTTGTCCGTTTGGGATATGCCATCGGCTTTCCGCTGGTCATCCTTGCAGTGATTTTCTATCGTCCGATTATTGGTATTTATACGGGAAGCACGATTTTGATGCAGATTGCCCATTTGCCGTTTGTGGTCATGTTACTGAATTACGTCTTTGCCTTGCCCGGCTATGTCTATATGAATGCCGTTACAGGTACGGGGGCGACACGCATGACATTCATTTTCCAGTTGATAACCATCGTGGCCTATCAGATTTATTTGTGGAGCATCAGCGGTTTCAGTACGTCATTGTCCGTTTATTGGACGGCAGAATATCTGTATGTGATATTACTCGGCCTGTTGTCTGTCATTTATCTCAAATATAAACACTATTAAAAGGTGAATGTCATGATGAAAAAGGTGTATCCACGCACTGGCAACACGCAGACCGTGTACCTGAATGTCGTCGTGAAAGATCCGTCTATCAAGGTGGGAGACTATACCATCTACAATGATTTGTGTCCGACCCATTGCTTTTCGAGCGGAACAATGTGCTATACCATTATCCTGTCAACCACGAGCAGCTGATAATCGGCAAGTTCTGTTCCATTGCCTGCGGTGCGAAATTCCTGTTCAACTGTGCCAACCATACCTTAAAATCCCTGTCCACCTACACCTTTCCGCTCTTTTATGAAGATTGGGATTTGGCGAAATCGGACGTGGCAACGGCTTGGGACAACAAAGGTGACATCGTGATAGGCAACGATGTATGGATAGACTACGAAGCGGTGATTATGGCTGGCGTTCACATTGGCAACGGGGCAATCATAGCCGCCCGTGCCGTTGTTACGAAAGACGTGCTGCCCTATACGATAGTCGGTGGCGTTCCTACCCGGCCGATAAGGAAGCGTTTCGATGAAGAAGTGATTCGGAAACTCGAAATGCTGAAATGGTGGGACTGGTCTGCCAAGAAGATACGGCGATGCTTGCCTTATATCGTGAATGGTGACATCAATAACCTGTTTGATGACAGGGAATAAATGACCAACTTTAAAACAATCCTCTTCCAGAGATAATAATCTCAAATGGAATGGCCCCCATAAACCTTCAAGCAGATATTCTCTATTTCATGACGCCATAAATACAACTATTATAAAAGAAGATTCTGTCGAATTTTATCTTTTTCATATTCTATCAGGCCAACCTTTTCTATCAGATCATGTTTTTTGATATAATCAAAAATATCGTCTTGATTAATATCATTGGGTAATGTTTTCTTCATTTTTTTTATTGCAGAAGCAGGGATTCCATATTCGAGTAATATAGAAAGATTTTCAGGTATAAATCCATTTTCTAATAAATTAGCTATACCTATATAATCACCTGGCTTGATACCCTTCTTTGTACATACAAATCTCTGTAACTCACTAATTACAGACAACCATTTGGGAACTTTATACTGCATCCAATGTTTTATGTTTTGAAAAACATCTTGAATCGCAGCATCATAAATGTCATTCTCTGACTTATTTATAAATTCTTTCTGCTTTGAAAAGAAATCAAACTGAGATTTAATTAAATAAGCCTCATCATGATATAAATAAGACATAGTAAAATGAACAAGTTTGTCTTTAGTCATTGGTTTTACAATTTCTGTACTTGTAATCAAATTATCCCATGCTAATCCTAAAACAGCCTGCATTTGATGATACTTTGGAAAGGGATTGGTGCTCCAATTATAAAGATCTTCTTTTACAGGCAACTCATTCATTAACTTATCTATAATCTGTTTCTGTCCTTTGACATTAACACCATTTTTTCTGATAATATTCAGTTCATCACTTGGTATTGATAATATATCCTGATATTGCTTGCTATCTTTGTCTTTTATATGATTTTCATCAATCTGAATTAGTACTTCATCTTTCACTGGATTTTGATCATAAACAGGAATATCTATTTCTATTCTCTCTTTTAAAGGTGGTTCGTAAAAATTATAAATTTTTCCTACATAATGCTGCATCATTCTACCTGCCCGTCCTTTTATATTAGAATAATCAAAATAGTCCACCTTATTGGGCCCTTTCATTCTATCAAAATAGATAATATTTTTTGCACTTGTATTAACGCCTTCAATGATTGTTGATGTACAAAAAAGATATTTTATTTTCCCCGAATTAAAATAGTCAATAATTGAAGTCGTTATATGTTTTTGTAAAGCACCATCATGGATTCCTATACAATAATCTAAAGCTTCAAGCAGCATCCACTTTTGTGAAATATTCTCTTTTATCCATTCCGTTACTAAGAAGTTTACATTTGGCTTCTCAATATGATCCTTACTATACTGCGTGAAGTTTTTCGCCAATGTTCGAACACGATTCGGAGATGAACAATAGATTATTGTTTGTTCATTAAAATGCTCAAGTAACAATTCAAAAAGTACATTTTCAGTAAATTCTTTTTTCTTACCTCTGGTACCAAATTGGTCCGGATAGGCTTTATAGATGTCAATGATTCTTGAATCTACCAATGAGTAATTAGTGGGATAAAACTCCGCATTATAAAAATCTAAAAATCCTTTACTCACATTATCTATATTAGGCCCAAGAAAATAAAATTGAGGACGATATTTCCAATATATTTTATAGAAAGCATTATTTAGTGAAGATGACCTTTCATCATCTCTACTACCACTTAATTTATAAAATTCATCTATTATAAGAAAATCGATCTTTATAAAATACTCATACTCATTCACACGTTCTGCAGTGAATAAATAAATATTTCTTTTCTCTAAGCTAGGCTTTTGAGTTGTACGGACAATTATTTTGTAATCATTTGAATATTTCAACAATTTTCTGCGTGTTTCATCCAAAAGCGCTAATGTCGGTTGTATAATAACAATATTTTCATATCTACAACTAGCAATTATCTCTTCTATTAAAAGACTTTTTCCGAAACTAGTCGGAGCACTTACGACAAGATTTTTGTTTGAGAAAATTTTCTCTAATACAATTTGTTGTTCATCATGATGTGTTGTTCCTTGTATAAATATAGAATCGTGATTGTATCTTCTCAAAGATTCTGCTGTTCCAGCAAGAATGATTTTCTCTTTATTCAAATATGGATAAAATCCCAAGGTTTCAATCAAACTCCCCCATTCATCAATAATAGGAGATGGCAATTTCTTCCAATTATTTAAAACATTTATACATAGCCTTCTACTATATTCTGAATCTTTTTCAATCATACAAGAACACGCAGTAAGCATCTCAAATGCTAAATCTAAACTTATATTCAGATTGTTTTCTAACAATTCTATGTATTCGTCGATATTACGCATGCTGTTGTCTCCAAGTTTTTTGGTGCAATAATTTAACAAGTTCTTTTTTTGATGGAATAGGAAGTAAAATTAGTATGATATTCAAATTACTCCTTATTGGTTCTCCTTTCTCCACCTTTATCTTAGAGACACAATCAGCAAAAAGTTTTTGTAATGCATCAACTTCCTTCTTGTACTCTTCTTCAAATTCATCGGATAAGACATCGTCTGTTGTAGTAAATATTTTAGATTCATAAGTACAGATAACAGGAATTGTCACAGAATCAAGAAGTTCTTGGAGACTACCTTTTTTTTCACTTACACTTCTCAGTCTATTTATCCATTCATCTTTTTGTTTAATGAATTCGGTATATCGTTCAATAGTATTTTTGTCATTATAGTCCTCTAAAGAAATATAATTATGTTGTTTTTTGGCTATTAACGCAAACTCTCGATATAAAAAATCCCGATAAAAGTGACTTTCTATGTCTTTTGCTAAATCATTAACTCCGGCTTCTCCACTTTTGCCAGAACTTCTATAATATATTTTAGACTCACCTAAAAACAAAGAGTCTTTATCCAAGTCTACAAGATCTTTGCCTACATGTATTGCATCAAATCCATGTACTGTAAAGCCGTCAGTGTCTTTCAGGCAAATTTTAGACAACAAAGGAATTGTATTAAAGTAATCACGTAAGTATGTGTGTAACAAGAGTTCTCCGAACTCTCCTTTTTTCATAATTTCTTTTTCATATTTGATCTGTTCCTCAGTTTTGTCCGTTTCATTCAAATCTATAACAGAATCGCTATCCAGATATATTTTTTTCGCATTTTCATATCCTTGAATCTTATATAAAGATGTTGCTGCTTCTTTTAAAATTCTTCTATCGTATTTCTCTAATATACCAGTATGAAATCCAAAAGCATAATCGACTAAAGCATCCATAAGGATTTCTGCCAATGCTTCTATTTGGCATTCACCGAATTCAAACCGGACACAATATGCCCGCAAATGAGCTTCTTTTATTTTTTCTATTAAAACTGTTTGCAAATCAAAAGCCATACAATCAAAATTCTATTAGAATTACAAAAACATCGTCATATACACCGGAATATACTCAACCCCATTCTCCCTTCTGTAATCCTTGGTATAGATCAGGTACTTGCTCATTATCCGGTCCGAGAATTTGGAGCAAAACTCGTCCAATGACTTATGTGTCTTGTAGCCTGATGATTTCACTTCTATTGGCGAAATTTTATGTTTAACCGGAATAACAAAGTCTATCTCGTAATACTTTTTCCCTTCGGCATATGGAATGGTATGATAGAACAGGTTCTTTCCAGTAGCTCTCAGCATTTGGGCTATGACATTCTCATAGACATACCCCATATTGGTACTAAGTTTATCATTAAGCAGTTTGTCATAAATCACATTCTCTGTAATATCGGCATCCTTGAACGCAAGAGTGACAAACAAACCGGTATCAGACGCATACATCTTGAAGTACTCTTCATTCTTTGTCAAGGCCAATCCTGCATTCGGGTCATCAGAATGATATACCACATTAACCGTCATAGAGTCCTCCATTTCTTTCACGATATTCACAATCCTTTCCGCCCTTTCATCCGAAATAGCCTTACTCACTTGATAACGCATCGCATCCCTGCTGAGTTGGGCAGGAATTGCATCGTATAATGCCTTGGCTCTTCCTGAATCGTCAATCTTCCCGAAGTCTTCTTCATAAAGAGCAATTATATCCCGTTTTGCTTGGTCAACGACTGTAAAATTGTTTGTCCTGATATACGCAGAAACAGCCTGCGGCATCCCTCCTACAAGCATATACAGGCGAAAATCCCTCATGAGTTTGCGATGAACGGCATCGCCCAAAGGTATTTTCTTTTCAAATGCAGTACGCAACAACGGAATAGTAGCAGTATCTCCAAGAACCCACCTGAATTCTTCATAGTCCATCGGATACATATCTACTTTTGTTTCTTCGCTCGGGACAAGGATATTGCGGCTCTTTGAACGAACTGATATCAAGGAGCCTGTCTCGATATAATCGTAACGGTGATCCTTTACTAGATGTTTGATAGCCTGCCTTGCAAGAGGTTGCAACTGAACTTCATCAAAAATAATCACTGACTCCCTTTCATACAGTTGTACCTGATAGATGAACTGCAACCTGACAAATAGGTAATTCAAGTCTGAAATATCATTGAATAAATTACTTACCTCTTTTGACACCTTCGAAAAATCAATCAATATATATGACTTATACTCATGACGCGCGAATTCCTCCGCAATGGTTGATTTCCCGATACGTCTGGCACCTTGTATCAACAATGCAGTATCACCGTTGCGCTCAGATTTCCATTTAAGCATTGTATTGTAAATCTTTCGTTTGAAATAGATTACATTATCTTCCATTTATCTTCAAATTTATGTGCAAATTTATGTGCAAAAATATGTTTTATAAACATATCCACCAAATCTCAAGTGAACAAAACGTCAATATCCACCAAATCTTTTTTATACTATCTGCCTATGAGCACTAAATTTATCACTCATTCGAGCGAACTTTACTTTATTCCCGTACTCATATATACGCAAATTAAAGTAAAGTCAAAATGAGGGAAAAAAGATCGTTTTGCCAAGCCAAACCAGCCGGTTTAACGAAGTTCACCAATGATACTGCCTGTTTTTTCTTTTGGCTGCAAAATTTTTCGTGAATGCATCTTGCTTTTAGTTGACATCAGTTGGTGAAATCACTACTTATTTCGTATCTTCGCACCGGATAGAAAACAGGTGGACTTCGGATGGGAAACGATAGTTTTCCCGTTGGTTCTGATTCAAGTGAAAAGTGCGCAAAACGGACGGTTTTGGGCCTGAAAAACAAGCAAGAAAAAGGCTTTTCTACCGTTTAAAACGCAACTCTTTCATATTCAAGTTATTCGGCATGTTGCATCGGAAGTCCCTACAATCAAAGATTCGAACCAGGCTACGCCTGATGTCATTGAGCCTGCTCCTACCACTGAAGAAGCAATCTCTGAACCTTCAGAATATGAAGTCATGCGAACCAACGCTATCGCAAAACAGGATCATGCTATTCAAACCAAATTAGAAAAGGTCATTAGCTATACGAAGCAAACAATGGTTGCCTATATGAGTGAAGAAGATCTCAACCGTCTATGCACATACGTTGCAGAATATAGTACGAAGGTGTGCCGTAATACACGATGCGACTTCTTTTTTTTCATTGACTATAAAAATCGACTCATTTTTTTAAGCTGCGATATTTTGAG
>OJOS01000385.1_pt1 | contig 25176 bp, 19 predicted proteins | sample 1598271 | NCBI WGS metagenome assembly OJOS01 (sample SAMN03922451, study PRJEB24848) | human gut metagenome | isolation source: stool sample | host: Homo sapiens | place: Germany | collected 2009-11
TGAAAGTCGGGGCTTTGTGCATAAAAAAAGAAGGTGCGCATTTTGACACACCTTCGTAAAGGTTGACTCACAGCTTAAAAGCATTGATATAATGCACTTTGGTTGGAATATAGGCAAGGCTTTTGGTAGAAAGCGTATTCATACTGCCACATTCATTAAGAATGTCTTTGCCCATACCCTTCGTGACTTGGAGATCTCAACTATTGAGCGAAAAATGTCACATACTGAGTCAAACTGCAAGATTAATTTAAATAAAAGACAATGTATTAGTATTTCTAATATTTAGAAATCTTCTTTAACCTGCTCCAATGTTATTATTTTTGTCATTAAATCCAATTTATCTTTGTCATCTAAATTAGAATCTTTACTACCAAATGTTTTAAGCGTTTGAATGAAATCGATAACTCTTTTTTTAAACTCTGAATTTTTTACCAAAATATATTTAATATCATTAGGAGTAAAAGTTAGTTGATATTTAATCAACGATTCTGTCGGATTTGGCTTAGGAACATCTTTTATTTTTCCTTTAGGAAATCTCCAATCATCATATTCTTTTTTAGACCACATCCATTTAGTTTCTTCTGTATCAGGGACTATAAACCTCCATTCATTTTCTACATAATTGTTAATCTGTTTATTTTTATATGTTCCCATATATTTCTTCATATATCCAACAATATAGATGTTAACATTGTGTTCTATTTGTGCATTCATTTTTTTTATATACATATCTAATGGTAATTTATTCAGAATTGTTTCATGCGACATTTTCTTCTTAAATTCTTCTGAATTAACTACTTTCGAAAGTTCAAAGTCATTCATTATATGATAATGAACAGATTTAAAAACTGTATCATTGGCGATATACATGATTGGAGTTACTCCATTTTTTATACCCCAATCTTTTGACAAACCAATTCCATAGCTTCCATATCGATTTGTATGTTCATCTAGCAAAGTTATAGGAATATCACAGAAACTAATCATTGGTATTCCAATAACAAATTTTTCATCACCAAAAGAAAGATCTTCCTCACAATAATTAGGGAAGATTCCATTCTTTAACACTTTTTGTAGCGATTCAAAATCTTTTGAAAAGCGAAATAATGAAGTAGTTCTATAGTTTCCCATATTTAAATAGTAAAAGTAAGTTATAGACAAAATTATATAATATCCTATAATAACGTAACATATTCATTATTTTTATTTGGTTGTCGGCAATGGTTTGTTATCATACAATCTGCAACGTTTCTTATCACCTTTTCTAATAACCACTACTAGTAAGATTATTATATTAAGTTAAGTATATAATTGCTTTAATAAACAATCATCTATAATCATCAAAAAGTTATCTCACAGTTATATTCCGGTGATGTTTTCCACCATCAAAACACCAATTTCCTTTGCCAGCGAACAATTAAAAACGAGTATGTATGGCAAACGAACAAATCACTTTTGATAAGCTGCCGCAGGCGGTAGGTTATCTCACAGAGCAGATTGAACAAATCCGTCAAATGGTAGCGGCACTGCAACCACAGACTTCTTCCGACAAGCATCGTCTTATTGAAATTGACGAAGCCTGTAAAATCACACGAAAGGCGAAGCCTACCATTTATACGCTTGCGCGTAAAGGACTGATTCCAGCCTATAAAAAAGGTAAGAAACTCTACTTCTATGAAGACGAGTTGCTGCAATGGATTGAGTCCGGACGCAAGCAAATACAGGCAATGTCGCTCCAGGAACAGGCAGCGGAGATAGTACATGGGGCGAAACGCAAACCAAAGGGAGGCTATAACTTTTGATCTGCACGGCTATGGCAACCTCCAAATTCAGCAGAAGGTATCATCGGCGAGGCTTTGCGCATCGGAGCCAAAATCTCCGGCGGTGAGTTCCCGATAGAAATCTTTCCTATCAGGATCCAGCGTATCATCAGCAGTTTGCACGATTGTCAGGGCTATCCCGTGGATTATGTTGCTGCGGCTATCCTTGCGGCCATTGCCGTAGGGATTGGCAACTCCCATTTGGTACAGGTGAAGCGCAACTGGCTGGAAAGTCCCATTCTGTACATGGCACTGATTGGACGCCCCGGAGCCAATAAGAGTCACCCGCTGAGTTTCGCTTTCCAGCCGTTTATTGAACACGACTATTGTCAGAATCAGGAATATCAGAAGCTGTATGCCGAGTATGAACGCACTATGTCCATGAGTAAGAAGGAACGCTTGGAAGCTGGTTTGGATGAATTTCCGCAGGCTCCCGTGCGCAGACGCTTTCTTGTTTCTGATATTACTCCCGAAGGATTGAGCTTGATACATTCCCAGAATCCCAGAGGACTCTGCCTTTGGTCGGACGAGCTGTCTGCTTGGTTCAAGAATTTCAACCGCTATAATAACGGTTCGGAAGAACAATTCTGGCTTTCAGTGTTCAATGCCAAGCCCACGATTTCCGACCGCAAGAGTACGCAAAGTTCCATTTTTATCAGACGTCCCTATATCTCCGTTATCGGTACCATCCAGAAGAAAATTCTGGGCGAACTGGTCAAGGGCGAGCGTTCGAGTAACGGTTTCATCGACCGTATTCTTTTCGTGATGCCTGAGTCTGTCTTGAAAAGCAGATGGAACGACCGAGAAACTCCTGAAGAGCTGGAAATCCAGTGGCAACAGATTATTAACAAACTGATCGCACAGGATTGTCTGCGCGATGAGAATAATGAGTTACAGCCTCAATGCCTTCCATTCGATGAAGATGCCAAGCAACAGCTTTACGGTTGGCAGCATAAAAATGCCCGCCAATGTGATATGGAAACCAACGATGCTTTGGTCGGTATTTACTGCAAACTGGAAATCTACATTATCCGGTTTTGTCTGATTATCCAGCTTGCCCGATGGACTTGCGGAGAGTGCGACAAGCATACGATTGACCTTGAAAGCGTGAACCGTGCCATCCTGCTAACTGAGTATTTTCGGACAACAGCCATAAAAGTGCAGACTGCCGTCAGTCAGGAACAGTTGAGCGAATTGCACCGCAATATCTACCTGAATCTGCCTCAGAGATTTACAACGGCAGAAGGTATCGGTATTGCAGAAAGTTACGGGATGAAGGAACATGCTTTCAAGATGTTTCTAAAACGCCACATCGGAACATTATTCAGAAAAGAGAATCACGGAGAATACAGTAAATAAACCTGTTACTATGCACATTTTCGCAACTGAGGGGTTTGTGAAGTTGCGAAAATGTGCATAGTAACATCCAAACAGAAAGAAAAATGAACTACAGATTCACATTAGAACCATACAAAGGTGTCAGCACCCGGCACACATGCCCGAACTGCCACCGCAAAAGTTGTTTTGCCAAATACATCGATACGGAAAAGCAAATCAGTTTTCCCGATTATGTAGGGCGATGCAACCATGAACAAAAGTGCGGCTACAATTATACGCCCAAAATGTATTTTGACGAGAATCCGATTGCCAAAGAGCGATTGAGCGAAGAATTTGTGCCGGTGTCAAAGCCTCGCATCAGTCTGTCTCCTGCGCCTTCATTCATTGAGCCAGAAATCATGAGGCAGTCCCTGAAGCTGTATCACACGAACAAGCTGTTTCAGTTTCTGAGTTTTCATTTCGGGCAGGAGGCTACAGAAGAACTGATGTTGCGCTACCATGTGGGAACCTCGAAGCATTGGCCGGAAGCTACAGTCTTCTGGCAGGTGGATATTTCCGGACGGGTACGCACCGGAAAAGTGATGCTCTACAATCCTGAAAACGGAAGACGGATTAAAAAGCCGCACAACTACATCACGTGGGTACATTCCTTTTTGAAGAAAGAGAATTTCAACCTCCGGCAATGCCTGTTTGGTGAACATCTTTTATCCTCCGACCAGCAGCGACCGGTTGCCCTTGTGGAGAGTGAGAAAAGCGCTTTGATTTCCAGCTTCTATCTGCCGCAATATCTATGGATTGCTTCAGGCGGAAAGAACGGAGCGTTTAATCGGGATGCCATGAGCGTATTAAAAAACCGACGTGTTCTACTATTCCCCGACCTGGGTGCGACCGACTATTGGAACAGTAAAATGGAGATGATCCGGAGCCTGGGAATAGAGGTTTCTCTCTTCGATTTTATGGAAAGAAACGCGACAAAAGAAGAACGGGATGCAGGTTATGACATCGCCGATTTTCTGCTGAGAGAAGAAACAAAGGAGGCTATTCTCAATCGTCTTATCGCATTGAATCCGGCCTTGAAAACGCTGGTCGAAACTTTCGATTTGCAGCTTGTCAATGTGGAGAAAGTACCGCTTTCAGCAACGGTTCAATGTACCCGGAAAGGACTTTTCAAACGATGACTTTCAGATGTCTGATTCACTTCTTTTTCATTGGAGCAAGTTTATGCCGGTGTATTACATTTCCCGGCCACTTGCTCACCTCAAAAGACGGCGAGACGGCTCCCGATGGTCACAATTATTAATCTCAAAAGCAAATATTATGGACAAGAAAAATACAGTAACAATCCGTCTTACAGACGAACAGTTCGGCTGGCTCAGAGCACTCAGCCGACGCAGTAAACGCAGTCAAAGCGAAGTAGTGCGTTCACTCATCGAACGTGGTACGGTGCGCGAACGGATTACGAGAGAAAATCTTGACATTATCCGAAAACTGATTGGCGAAAGCACGAACTTGAACCAGCTTGCCAAACGAGCCAACGCTTACGGTTTTTATCGTGTGGCCGATGAGTGCCAGACCGCCGTTCAACAGATTTCACAACTTATAAAACAGCTCAAAGATGATAGGTAAAATTGTCAAGGGCACATCGTTTCCCGGGTGCGTAAACTATGTGCTGAAAGAAGATAAATCACGCCTGCTGAAAGCGGTTGGTGTCTACGGCTCGCCTGAAGAAATAGCGGAGCAATTCGAGTTGCAGACTTTACTGAACGACAAGGTCAAGAACAAGGTCGGTCATATATCATTGAGTTTCTCCGCAAAAGACGGGGACCGCATCCGTGACGATGATGGGCTGATGCTGAAGATTGCCCACGACTATATGAAGCTGATGGGAATTGAGAACACGCAGTTCATTATCGCCAGGCATACCGACCGTGACCACCCGCATTGTCATATCATTTACAACCGGGTGGATAATGACGGTCGCACCATCAGCGACAAAAACGATCGCTACCGGAACGAAAAGGTCTGCAAGATGCTGACAGCCCGTTACCGCTTGCATTTTGCCGAAGGAAAGGAGCATGTCAATTTCATGCGGTTGCGTCGTCACGACAAGGTAAAGTATTTTATCTATCATGCCTTGAAACGAGAAGTTCCGAACGCCCGAAGCTGGAGTGAGCTGCGACTGGCCTTACGGAAGTACGGAATTGATACGCAATGGAAGCTAAGTCGCACGACCGGAGAGATGCAAGGTGTCAAGTTCACATGCAACCAACTGACCTTTAGCGGTTCCAAGATTGACCGCCAGTTCAGTTTTCTGAACATCGACCAGGAACTGAGATATAACGCTCTTTCTGCTACCATGAACCAACGTCATGTACAGGCAGAAACCATACGCGAGGAACCTCGGCATGAATATCAGCAGGAGAATCATTCCGGTATTAGTCTGGGGTTGTTCACGCCCTCTCCTACGGATTATGATACGGAGGAAGCAATACAGGCCAATCGGCTTAAAAAGAAGAAAAAGAAACCGAAACGCAAGCGAGGTTTCAGTCTATAATCAATTTTTTATTAACCATCAAAATTCAAATTATTATGAACTATTCCGATTTTATTTACGATTTCAATCTCTATTTGTGTGAGAGATTTGGTTACAGGAACTGTTGTTCTGTCATGCACAACGCCAACGGCATTTGTGTTTCTGTTCATGTAGGCGAAATGGATTTATACATCCGTTTCTGGGAATACAGTTGTGGTGTAGGTCACTACCCCGACTGGAGCATTATCATTGTGCGCAGCAACTTCAAACGAAACCAGCAGGAAAACCTGAAAGACCTTGCCCGCTTCTTCAAGGAGTATGCCCCACGCTATGGTTACAAATACCTCTGCACAGAAGATGATGACTATAAGTATTATCAAACCCTTGGTCTGAAACTTATCCACAGAGGATTTTTCAGACAATATAATTATGGGTTGCCGTTGAAGGAGTTGGAGGTATAATATGGATTTTTATTAAGGAGAGGGAAAAACTCTCCTTTATCTATTAATAGACTATGCTTGCTGCTAGTTTATTACTTTTTACTATGAGTTATTTTTTAGGCATACCTATTTCAATACTACATTTACAGTTTATCAGCAAGACTATAGTATGAGATAAATCTTTAGACTCCGCTTCCAAAACTTTGAAATTAGAATACTTACCACCTTTTCTATGAACACCAAATACAATGCTTTTTATATATAGTAGAAAATAATTGGATTAATTCGCAAATCCATTTGTATGTTATCCATAAGTATTGGACATTATCTCGACAAATTTTATTAGATTTGCATTATTGAAGCAAAAAACATAAACATACGGAAAATCACATACAAAACAGTGTTGTAAACTGTTGGTATGTATTTTCGTCATAACAAGGATTTAAGATGGAACAGAATAAAGAACTGAATCGGCTAAAAGTGGTTCTTGTAGAAAAGAAAAGAACAGCTAAGTGGTTAGCTCAAGAATTAGGCAAAGATGCTGCTACAATCTCCAAATGGAACAGTAACACCTCTCAACCTTCGCTCGAGACACTTCGTAAGATTGCTGACCTACTTGAAGTAGATGTCAGAGAATTATTAATCCCATCAAAATTGAAATAATAGTATTATGACTCAAGAAAATATAGAGAATATCATAAAAATGCGCTTAGCTGTATATAAAGCAGGAGTAGATGCGCAATTATGGAATGATATTAATCAATTAGGAGCATCTGAAATGATGGATTATCTTTTCCCGAAATCTGGTCACATAGCATATTATAACCTTATCTTGGAATATATGCGTAAGGAGCATAATATGATAATTGGAGGCATGTATACGCTTTTCAAGATGCCTATTCAGGTGGAGAAAGATATTATGGAATACCTCAAAAAAGAAAAAATAAATTTTCAGGAGATGCTGCCAGATTATAAAGCTTATCTGGATTCCATGAATACAATTGTCACTGATTATAGCTTAGATGTGGTTAACATTGGAAGTTTTGACATAAACGAGATAGATAACTTGTTGAGACTTTGTGCATCACACTACATTTATTCATTTAAAAACGGTATTAAAGCTTTTCCTTTTTTCGAATGATGAGAAATACTCAATACAATTGTAAGTTAGGCAAAGGGTGCGGTCTCATTGAAGAGACGTTGTCTTTACTTGAAATTTATCAAGATGGCATGACTATTGATGCCTTACTTGAATATGTACACCAATCAAATACATTAAGTAAATGTACAGAATTGAGGACTAAAGATATTGTTAAATTAGTCTTCTACCCACGATTAATGTCTCGTAATCCAAAGGTGCCAATATGGCTCAAAGAAATTCGGAACAAAGGACTGCTATTACATCATTTCAAACAATTACTACTGCTGTATTGTGCCAGAGAAAATGCTGTAATATATGACTACATAATTAATGTATTGAATGAATTCAGGCTGTCAGGAGCAGAAAAAATCAATACTGATAGTATTAAGAATTTTGTGGTTAACATAGTTAATAGTGGTCAAGCAAATTGGGGAGAATCCATATGCGTGAGACAGGCTCGTTACATCAAAAAGGTTCTTGTGGAATTTGATACGATAAACAATCAAAACCAAATATTACCGTATGAGATATATTCTTTCACAGTCCTTTATTTGATGCATGAACTTCACTTTGAAGGATTGTCAGATGTAGCTATATGGAATCATGATGATTGGAAACTCTTTGGTTTGGATAAATATCAAGTTCAGGATAAGATTATGGAATTTAATCTTAAAGGAGGATATATAGCCCAATGCACAGGTGATTTAATGACTATTTCGTGGAAATATAATACAATGGAGGAGTTTATCAATGGAACGTTATGAAGATAAAATAGAAAAGGCTCTTCAGTATTTGAAGTCTCCAAGCAGGACAGATGCTAGAGGAATATCACCTATTGTTTATTTGGTCTATAAGCCAGAAGATGCAATTATTATACGTAATGTTATTGATACATATTTATGCCCTAAAGCCGAGTTTTATGGTTTCAAGGTAAAATTTGTTTCTATTGGTGAACTTATAGATAAGTATATCAACTCTCATGATTACAGAGAAATATGGACTGATTCATCTGTATCAGAAGAAGAAATGTATAATAGCATCAAACAGGAGATTTCATCTGATGAATTCTTCGAACATGCAATATTAAACATACAGGAACAATTTAAGAATGAACGAAATACTTTGCTTGTTCTGCGTGACATTGAAATGTTGCATCCATTTTATATGATGGGTGTCATCGAGAACAAGATATATAATCAGATAAAAATTCCGATGTTGGTTATGTACCCAGGTGAAACACAAGGAACCGCACGTTCATTCCTAGGTGTTTATAATCAAGACGGGAATTATCGTTCCATTAACTTTTAAAACTCAGCGTTATGCATAAGATACAAGATTTATTCGACCCTTCTAAAAAACTTAATAGAACGATAGAAAGTGTCGTAACATTCGGGGCTAAAACAGAACAGGATCTTAATTCGGAAATTAGAGAGTATGTTGTTACAGATAAATTACATCGTAACTATGAAGATGTGATTCAGGACCTTCAAACTGCATTTGATGATTCAAGCAAGGAAGTGGGTATATGGGTATCAGGATTCTATGGTTCTGGTAAAAGCTCATTCGCTAAATACCTTGGTCTCTCTTTCGATAAGAGTGTTATGATCGATGGTGTCACATTTGGTGATAAGTTAATGAGTCGAATCCAAGATACAGCTATTGCAGCAATGCATAAGACTATTATAAACCGACACAATCCACAGGTGGTAATGATAGACCTTAGTACACAGTCTGTTGCCGGTAAGATAGCAAATGTAAGTGATATTGTGTATTATGAAACATTAAAACTTTTAGGTATTACCAAATCTACTGACCAGAAAGTTATGTGTTTTATTGATATGCTTCATAGCGAAGGCAAATACGAAGAGTTTTGCAAGTTAGTTGAAACAGAGAAAAATAAGACCTGGGAGTCTGTGGAATCAAATGATCTTGCTGCAAATTTAATTGCGGCAAGTCTTGCTCCACGTGTCCTTCCTGCATACTTTCCCGATAGTGCAAGCTTTAAAAACATCTCTTTAAGTAGTGCATTAAATGAGAAAGAGCGTTTTACCAGATTATACAAGTTAGTTAAAGAAAAAACTGAGAAGGATAAGATTATCTTTGTATTAGATGAAGTCGGTCAATATATTGCATCCAATATTGAACTTATTTTGAATCTGCAAGGCATGATGCAGATATTCAAAGACGAATTTAGAGGAAAAGTTTGGGTTATTGCAACTGCACAGCAAACACTTACAGAAGATAATAGACAAGCTCAATTAAACTCTAATGAGTTATTCCGTTTGAATGATCGTTTTCCTGTCAAAGTGGACATAGAAGCCAATGATATTAAAGAAATCATTACAAAGCGTCTTTTGGGTAAATCAAAAGAAGGTCAGAGCTATCTTAAAACACTTTTCTGCAATAATGAAGGTCTATTGAAAAATAGTATACATCTAACTTTACAAGAACGAAGTATTTACAATCAGGTTCTGACAGACGAATCTTTTGCAAACCTATATCCATTCCTTCCTGTTCATATCGACATACTTTTGTCTTTGTTGCAGAAGTTGGCGAGTAGAACCGGTGGTGTTGGATTACGTTCTGTTATTAGATTAATTAGAGATATACTTGTGGACAATCATCTTGCTGATGCTAATATTGGTCAGATGGCTGGTCCTGAACATTTCTATGATGTTTTACATGCTGATATGGAACGCAATTCCGCCAAAGAAATTGTTATTGCAGCCGATAAAGCTGTTCAAGTTTTCAATGGCAATCAATTAGCAGTACGTATATGTAAGACAATTGCTGTAATGCAATTACTGGATGATTTTAATCTTTCATTTGATAATCTGTGTGCTTTATTATATAACATTGTAGGTGTAAATATTGACAAGGTTAAGGTTCGTCAAACTCTTGAAGACATTATGCAAACTGATGGTTTGACGTTGCAAGAGATTGATGGAAGGTATCAGTTCATGACTAATGCAATTTTAGGTATACGTGAAGAGCGTAATAAAATTATACCACGAGATAGCGAAAAGGCTGAAGTCCTTCAGAAACAACTTATAGATATTTTTACCCCTGCCCCTTCTGTAAATGTTTATCAAAGTAAAACGATTACTGCCGGCGTTGAATTGACCGAACGTAATCGACCATATATAATCCATGCTGCAACCAGCTTGAAGATTAATGTTCGTTTTGTAGAAGGAGCAAATTTTGATGAGACACATCAATACCTCCTTACAGAAAGTACAAGAAATGAAAATAGCCGTACTTTATTTTGGCTGTGTACATTGGGTAAGGATAAAGACAAAGAATCTATTCTTCAAGATATTGTAAGAAGTCAAAACATCAAGAATCGTCACCAGAATGAAACCAATAAAGAAATTCAAGCATATTTGCGTGCTCAGTCAGAAAATGCTGATGAGAAAAAGCGTCAGTTAGGTCTTATTCTCCGTGAGGCAATGGCCAATAGCGAAATCATATTCCGTGGAAATCCTCAGCAAGTAAATGCAGAAACCTATAAAACGGTTGCATTGAAGTCAATAGCAGAAAAGGTATTTGAGAAATATCCTTTGGCTTCAACGAATATGAAAGCTGATTGTGTTACCAAACTTGCTTCATATAGTGACATAACAACAATTCCTGATGCACTTAACCCATTTAAGATTATCAATAAAAGTAAAGGTACGATTGACACATCTAATTTGGCTATTTCTGCCATCAAGGATTTTATTGCCTCTCGCAATGAGGTTACAGGACAGGAATTGATGAGTTATTTTGAGCGTGATCCTTACGGTTGGGCAAAAGATACCATTCGATATATTGTAGCTCTTACGTTAAAGGCTAGTGTTATTCAGTTGCGAGTAGCAGGAAAGAATATTACTGTCTTTGGAGATTCTGCAGTTGAAGCAATGGCTAATAATAATAGTTTTAATAAGATTAGTATTACGCTTAATACCGAGGGTGCATTGAGTATTCCCGAATTACTTAATGCAGCTCAGAACTTGGTAGGTCTTTTCAATTGTGGTAGAGTTGCACCTGTTAAGGATCACATTGCTAAAGAAGCATATGGCAAGATTAAGTATTATCTTCCAAGATTCAACAACCTTTTACCTACATTTGAAACATATGGACTGGCTGGACTTTCACAAATGCGTTCAGCTATAAACTATGCTCAGAGAATCATAGATAGCGAAGGTGGTGAAGCCGCTTACCTTCTTGGAAAAGATAACGATTGTGTCAATGCATTCAAGTATGCTATGGATATAATGAAGTGCAATCAAACGGCATCATTATTTGATCATATTAAGCATATTAATCATATTATGCAAGATAGCAAGAATCTCCCAGGACTTATTCAACTGGCTGATTTCCGCAAGCATATGAATGATGTAGCTCAATTATATAATGATTATATTAAGAACCCTGATTTGCATCATATTATATCTGAAATTACTGATTTAAAAAATCAAGTAGATAGTTACTTACAGCAAGGTTGTATAGAATTTCAAACACAAAGTAATGCTCAGTTAAATGATAGTCGTGACGAGATAAAGGCTATGCCTGAATTTGAACAATTGACTGATGTACAAAAAATAGAAATTGAAACATTACTCAATAGACTCAATGTGGATTGCAGAAGCAATTCTATTGAATCATTAAGAGAAATGGTAAATACTTACGTATCCTACAATATGAATAATGTAGCAGCAATCAAGTGTAAAGTTAAAAATTATGCAAAAACAAATGCTCCAGCTGTTACAGTAACATCCCAGCCAGACAGTAAGGGAAATAAGCAAAAAACGGATTCTACAGTCTATACGCAACCTGATAATACGAAACCCAATAACGACAATGTTCATGAGCCTGAATATAAACCCCTGCGTTTAAGTTTGAAACGTAAAATTACCACTCGACAAGAATTACAAGATGTAATTAATGCGTTATCCAAACTTTTGAACACCGTGGGAGATAATTCACCGGTAGAATTGAACATAAACGAATAATACTCAATATAGAAGCTTATGATTTCTCAAAGTGGAAAGAAAATATTGGAAAAATTTGTTAGCTCAGCAAAAAATCTGCTTATGCAAAACATCACTGAGTTGCTGCAGCAATATTATGGTATATGGATTGATGGCCACAGTATTCCTATAGAACAACTATCCAATCAAGACCCAGACATAGTACATACAGCTAAAATGCTCCATGAGAGATTAAAACATCTTCTTGCAGCTCTTCCTGAAAATCAAAACGCCAAAGAGCGTCTTGCCGTAGGTCAACTGATTGCTGAACAAGCATTTACTCAGTTGAACCGTTTTTCTGCATTAAGGATGTGCGAAGAACGTGGGTTGATTCTGGAAAGTATTCACGGAGGATATGATTCTGTGGGATTTCAAAGCTTTGATGCCATTTCTCAGGTCATTGGTATGCCCCAATACGACCGCTACAAATGGTATCTGCATAGCATCTTTGATGAATTAAGTATAGAATTGCCAGCTGTCTTCGACCGATTTTCTCCATACGGTCTTATCTTTCCTGATGAAAGTACTTTGCTAAAATTGCTTGAACTTATCAATTCAACAGACTTATCTGAATGGTACGATGAACAAAATGGAACGACTGTAAACTTTTGGAAAGAGGATGAAACATTAGGATGGATGTTCCAGGACTATAATTCACTTGAGGAAAGACGTAAAATGCGCGAAGAGAGCAATAAGCCTCGCAATAGTCGTGAAATGGCTGTACGCAATCAGTTCTTTACTCCGGAATATATTGTTCGTTTTTTAACTGATAATTCGCTGGGCGTATTTGGTACGAGATGACCAAAGGTCAAAGCCTTATCGGTGAAAAACAATGCTCTTATATGGTGAAAAAACCAAATGAGACGCTAACAGAAAGAACTATAAAAGAACCGACTGAGATACTTTCTCTTGACCCCACTTGTGGTAGTATGCATTTTGGACTTTATTTGTATGAAGTTTATGAGTTTATCTATATGGATGCATGGGACAACCATCCAAATCTGCTGATACCATTTAGAGAAATACATACGCGTGACACATTTCACAGAGAAGTACCTCGTTTGATTTTGGAGAATAATATTTTCGGTTGCGAAATCGACCCACGTGCACTTCAGATTGCCGCTCTTAGTTTGTGGCTTCGCGCACAGCGAAGCTATGGTGAAATGAGTATTTTACCACAAGACAGACCATTGATAAAAAAGAGTAATCTGGTATTGGCTGAAGCGATGCCTGGAAACAAGAAACTCCTGAAAGGATTGATGGAAGAGCTTGACAAGCCTATGCAGAACTTAATCAAAAAGATTTGGGATAAGATGCAATTTGTGGGCGAAGCTGGTTTGCTATTCAAGATGGAGAAAGAAATTGAAGACGAGATTGATTACTTGAAAAATAATTGGACCAAAGTAAATCAATATCGTTATGCCACATTATTTTCTTCTGACGAAGAGAAGGCAAAGATTGAAATGGAGAATGAAGCTCGCAGGATACTTAAAGAAAACAAAGAAGAGTTTTTTAAAGAAATAACATCCCGCTTAAAAGAAGCTTTGTATCAACTATCTTCAAAATTAAGCGAAGAGGAAGGTTATGAAAATGCGTTGTTTAGCGATGACGCAACTCGTGGCTTTGCTTTTATTGAACTATGTCAAAAAAGATTTGATTGCATTGTGATGAATCCTCCTTTTGGCGAAGGTAGTGAAAACACTTCTTCTTATTTAGATGCCAATTACCCGGCATGGTGTCGTAATCTTGTCTGCGCGTTCTTCGACCGTATGCAGGAAATGTTGACCGACAAAGGTAAACTCGGAGCCATATTTGATCGCACCGTGATGATAAAGTCAAGTTATGAGAAATTCAGAAAGCGCAACCTCTGTGGCTTCATTACCAACTGCGCAGACACGGGCTGGGGCGTGCTTGATGCCAATGTGGAAACTTCTACTTTGGTTTTGAACAAGAATTTTTCGGATGATATGGGAGTGTTCATGGATGTGCTTGATGTGAAGCCGGAAGAAAAAGACAAACAGCTTCAAGTGTTGATTCGTACTTATCGAGCAGGTGAGGACACAAAATGGACTTATAGTGCAAAGTCCATTGAATTTGATAATTTGCCGAATTCAATAATAGGATATTATTTTGACAGTAATATATTATCGCTATTTAAGTATAAAAATTTGGAAAATAGAGGTATTGTTGCTCGGCAAGGTCATTCCTTTGTTTCACCAGACCGTTTTTTTCGCTTGTTCTTTGAAGTTGTTACGCATGATTCAATTTTTTATCATTTGTATCACGGTGGGTCATACACTTTAATATATTACCCTTATAGAGATTTAGTGTGTTGGGAAAAGGAAGGAAATATTGTAAAATCCTCGACCTCTGTTCTTCGTAATCCGAATTTTCAACTTCATTTGGGAGTTGGGTATGGAAAAAGAGGTGATATTCTCGATGCTCATATTTTAAAAAGAAGGATGTTTTTTACTCATGAAGGGCATGCGCTGTCAAATTTAACAGAACAAGTAGCAATATGTACAGATTCCTTTATAAATTCAATTTTGTCACAATATACAATTAATCAATATTGTGCTCAACACAAAGTAAATGGATATGTAAATCTCCTTCCTATGCCAGACTATTCACAACGACAATCGGACATTGAGCAAATAGTAAATGAGATAATAGAAATTAAAAGGAAATGGTTTAGTCTTGATGAAACAAACTTGGAATATCACGGACTGATTGCTCAGATAGATTTCAGCAAAGGCGTAGAAACAAGCATCGGTATAATGCAGGCAAAATTGACCCAAGACTTTGAGAGATATACGGAACTCGTTGCCGAGAATGATGACCTATGGATGGATTTAGCCGATATTGACAGGAATAGCGAGTTTCGCCAAACACTCAACAACTACAAACAAAGAAGACCTTATGAAGAATTGCTCTCCATTGACAATGCCTGCTATGGTAACGTCATAGACAAGAATGTCATGGCACAAGAGATAATTCAAGAACTCGTAGGCATAGCATTCGGCCGTTGGGACATACGCTTTGCCCAACATTTGAAGGGGATTCCTGCATTTGGTGGTGTGTTCGATGCGTTACCTTTCATGCCGACTGTCAGTCTGGATGATATTCCGTCCGACTACCCGGTAGATACACCTGCTGACGGCATACTTTCCAACCAAACTGATTCACGGTTGAACTTGGCTATGAAAGTAAGGGATGTGATGCACTATATATGGGCTGATAAAAGTGATGATATAGAATATGAACTGTGTCAATTAATCGGCTGTAAGAGCCTACAAAATTATTTTGAATCAACGTCAGGATTTTTTGATTATCATTTTAAGAGATATACAAAAAGTCGAAGGAAAGCACCAATCTACTGGCCATTATCTTCAGAAGATGGTTCATTGACCTATTGGATTTACTATCCTAAATTAAGTCATAACACATTACCTTCTTTAATAATTAAACTTAGAGAAGAAAATGAAAAATTGATGAGCGCTATTAATGCTGCAATGGTTTCAAAAGAGAAAAATCTTGAAAATGATTTACGTGCAAAACAATATCAAGTTGAAAACATGATGGCTGAAATTAATTGCATAATTGATAGTGGCTATGAACCGAATCATGATGATGGCGTACCAGTTACCTCATGTCCATTGGTAAATCTTATTTTTCATAAAGCATGGAAAGCTGAATGTCAAAGTAATCTGGAAGAGCTAAACAAAGGTAATTATGACTGGAGTCATCTTGCCATGAGCATGTACCCTGCCCATGTCACTCAAAAAGCAAAAAAAGATTGGTGTATGGCACTTACACATGGGCTGGAACATCTTTGTGAGAACAAGCCCAAAGAAAAGAAGCCTAGAAAGAAAAAAGAAGAAGACAGTAACTCAAAATTATTATTTGATTAAAAATGGATATACAAGGATATATATTAGACCGATGGATGGCTAAAATGAAAGCTGAAAGCCCCGTTCTGACTATTTATGATAATGGTCTATATTATGATATATTACCATTGGCCGCAGAAAAGGGTATCAAAGTCATTGATACAACAAAAGGTCTATTGCATGCAAGATTGTCTGCTTCACGTTTTTGGTCAAATGAACTGTCTTTGAATAAAGATTCAAGGATGATAATTTACCGTAAGCGACCGATGCCGACAAATAATCGTGATTGGGTTGAAGAACCGTTCGTAGGTTTTATTAAAAGCGGAGGAATCTTTCCTTTTGGAGCTGAAGATAGATATGAGAATATTTGTACCTCATTTATTTCTCCAGTAAAGCATAAAGAACTTAAACAATTATTCGCAAACGGAACTACTTCTTTTAATATGATTAATGCTCTGCTTGAGGGTGCTGCTTTCCCAAGCTTAGAGCAATTAACCGGAGGGAAAAGTGCTGTTGAGATTACTGTAAACTTATTGTCACTCACATCAAGTGAGGATCTGAGATGGCAAAGTGAATGGAAAAATTTTGCAGAGATTCAATATCCAGGTTTAGATGCTGATGGGTTATCATTGAAAGATATTCAGATGAAGTTATGGTCATATCTTCTATTCAGTGAATTTGTCTTTGATTTACCAGAAGCTATTCCTTCTAATCTTCAAAGTGTGGCGATGGCTCCAATAGAGATGAAGGATAAGATTTTTTTGATTTGCGATAAATTGAGAAATCAAATCAATCTGCGTGAGACATATGTAAAATATGCCAATAAGATTGCAGAACAACTAAATCTTTCTGAGATATTTATCAAGAGTAAGCATCTTGGAAATAGAGTCACATTCAGTTTTGAGAACAGTGTAGAATATGATAGATTCATTGCTTACCTTAAGGAAGGGAATCAGGCAGAAACTCATAAACTATGTAATAAAAATATTAATGATGTTTGGTATCAGGAAGATTCTGAAATTTCTTCTTTTTGGAAGCTTGCATCAAATGCTTTACTCTTAACTGACTGCATAAACAGAGGGTTAAAATCTGATGGGAATCTTCAAGAATTAGTTGACTGGTACGCGCATAGCGGATGTGATGCAGATTATGCATTTCGTCGTTTCCACACAGAAAGATTAGGGGTTATTAATACCCCCAAACAAGTTAAAGAACTAACTGATTTCGTAAATTCAAGGTATCAAGAGTTCACTGAGCGCGCAGTAAAAGTATATCAGAACACTATAAAAGAGTTGAAAGATTGTGTCCATCTAAAGAATCAGGGGTGTGTTCAAGAAGTATATCCTGCCTTACAGGCCGGCAAACGAGTCGTGCTTGTAATGGTAGATGCGTTCAGATATGAAATGGGAAAGAACTTTGCACAAAGTATTGAGAAACGCTTTAAAGATAGAGTAAAATATGAACCTAAGATATCATATTTACCTTCCGTAACTCGATTTGGAATGGCGAACCATTTAAACAATATCGTTCTTGATGTACAATCAGGTAAATTGCAACCTATAATTGGTTCAAAGGTGGTTGCATCGCCAGAAGATAGAATTGATTACTTGCGTGCAAAGACTGGGGTTGAAGTTCAAGATGTACGTTTGGAAGATTTTGATCCATCTGCCATAAACGAGAACACTCACCTTTTAGTAGTCCGTAGTGTAGGAATTGATACTGCTGGAGAGAACGACAAATTGAATGGATTAGCCTCTATGGAACGTGAACTGATTCGTTTAGCACGTTTGACCGATGACTGTAAAAAGCTGAAATTCGATCAAGCCGTTTTCGTTACTGATCACGGCTATATGTTGTTGCCAGCATTTAACACTGGAAATCTTATTTCTAAACCAGCTGGAAGTGACATAGTTCTTGAAGAATCTCGTGTTTTGGCAGGGAACCTTAATGAGATTTCAGACACAATTTCTTTTACTCCTACTCAATTAGGAGAAGATATTGCGGTAATGAAGCTAAGTTATGCAAAAGACTTTACAGTATTTAAACGTGGAGAAGTATATTTCCATGAAGGATTATCACTTCAAGAGAATGTGGTGCCCATTATAAAAATAGATTTACAAGAGAAAAAAGAGAAATCTCAATTTAGTTTGTCTCTTACTTATAAAGGCAAAACGGATGGTACAATATTTACCCGTCGCCCAATTATTAACATTATAGCTCATTTTACAAATCTCTTTGCCGAAGATGTAAGTATAAAGTTAAAAGTTACGGGAGATAACAATCAAGTCATCGGAACTCCAGAAGGTATGCTATACAACGACGTTACTGAATGCATTGATATTAGTCCAAGCATTGAACAATGTCGCCAACTAATCTGTATCGATGATGAATATCAAGGTAGTACAGTTACGATAACAGCGTTAGACGCAGAAACAAATGCTACTTTATCTACACTTAAATTGAACTTTGAAAATGATTAAAGAAGAATGAATGCTTTAGATATAAAATTGAATGATGCTTTTCCTGGGAAGGTTGTAAGAAAGGATTTATTACATGAAATTAAGCGTGCAGTAAATGTCCCTTCGTTTGTACTAGAGTTTTTACTATCACGTTATTGCGCGAGTGAAGATCCAGAAGAAATTGAAGAAGGGAAAAAAGCAGTCTTGCAGACAATAGAAAAATGCTATGTTCGCCCAGATGAATCAAATAAAGCACAAGCAATTGTTGAGCAGAAGAAAAGACACAAATTTATTGACAAGATACACGTTAAATATGTAGAACGTGAAAAACGATATTGGGCAGAGATGGAGAACTTTGCATCAAAACGTATTGCCATTAACCCCAACTTCTATCAACAAAATGAAAAACTTCTTGAAAGTGGAATTTGGGCAGAAGTAACACTTGCATATAATGAAGTTGAAGAGGATGACTACGCATTCTTCATAGAAGATTTGCGTCCAATTCAGATTGCCCATTTTGATGAACAGAAGTTTTTCAGAGGTCGTGAGAAATTTACGACTGACGAGTGGATAGATGTCCTAATACGTAGTATTGGCATAGACCCTGATTGGCTTACAGAACGTTCTCGCAAGCTCAAAGGTGATAGAAATGGAAGAAGATTAAAATTTCATATATTATCTCGTTTTTTACCTTTGGTTCAAAGTAATTACAATAGTATTGAATTGGGAGGAAGAAGTACTGGCAAATCGTATTTCTATTCAGAATTTTCTCCATATTCAACTTTGCTTTCGGGAGGACAAGCTTCTACAGCTACCCTTCTTTATAACAACCAACGAAAGCAAGTTGGAGCTGTCGGATTCTGGGATAATGTTGCTTTTGACGAAGTCGCTAAAATGAAAATCAAAGATGCAGATACTATCCAGATCATGAAAGACTATATGGCAAATGGACGTTTCTCTCGTGGTAGAGAGGTTACTGGTTATGCAAGTTTTTCTTTCGTGGGAAACTTTGACCTTAACATTCCACGCATAGTGAACAGTTATGACCATGACCTTCTAGTAACTCTTCCAGAAGCTTTTGATTTGGCTGTAATTGACCGTATTTATAATTACATACCTGGATGGGAAATCCCTAAAATTGACGACAGCGCATATAACAATAATTTCGGTCTAATTACAGATTACTTATCAGAGGCTCTTCACTATCTGTTCGTACATGATAGTGACTATGTTGGTTTCGTAAACGCCAGACTTAAAAAAGGTGATAATATCGAAGGCCGTGATAACCGAGCACTACAGAAAACCATTTCTGGATTTATCAAGCTTTTGTATCCTACCGGCCAACCGACAGATGAAGAATTTGATGAGATTGTTGAATATGCTATTGAAGGAAGAAGACGTGTTAAAGAACAGTTGAATAAGCGTAAGCCGGACGAAGAATACGCTAATATCAATATGTCATATATCAATGCTAAAGGTGAAAAGGTGGTGGTATATTGTCCTGAAAGTAAATATTCTGAGGCTACGCAGAATCCACGTAAAGCAGATGGCTGTATAGTACCCACTGAAGAGGTACCAAATGAAGTGAATGTATCAACAGACAATGTAGTAAGTGATAATTCAACTGAGGTTAATGTTACAGAAGAGCTTAAAGATGATATTATTCCTCAGAGACCACAGCCCAAAAGCCTCGATATCCGTCATGGTGATACAGGCTATAGTTATGATAACCTCTTTGCTGAATATTTAGATGGAGCTAAAGATATAGAGTTACAAGAACCATATCTTTCTAATATCTACCAATTACAGAACTTAACACGCTTTGCTGAAATGATTGTAAAGTTAGGTACATGTAAGAAGTTATCCTTGACTACAAAGGTTTGTGATAATCACGATGATACCCAAAAAGTTCAATCATCATTGGAACAACTAAAAGCAGCTTTGGCTGATATGGGAGTTGAATTTGAATATACATTCTCTGATCTTATTCATGCTCGTTTTATTCAAAGTGATAATGGTTGGAACATTTCACTTGATAGAGGGTTGCACATTTATCAAGCGCCAGCTCAACCTAAGAACTATTTCTTAATGGGTTCCTATGATTTGGAGTTACGTCCTTGCAAGGAAACTAAGATTATATATACTCGAACAAAAGAATAAATTTTAAAATCATAGTAAAACTAAATCCGTATCAATAAAATATTTGAGAACAATGAATATAAAATCTTTTTGCGAAGTTACTTGGGATGACTTTCAGAACAATATCTTCAAGGCCATAGATAAGGAAATTGATAATTGTAAAGATGATTACATATTGAATGTCTGTGCAGAGGATTATATTACTTATTTGGTAAATAAATATACTTTAGAACCTCTTGAAATATTACGTGAAACGGAAGAAATAGGAACACCTGTAGAAATCAAACAAGATTTATCTGAATATCAAAATCGTGGTGTATTTTCACGCTACGGCTGTTATAGAGATGGTTATAAAATAGAAATATCTTATTTATTTAACGGTTCAGGTATACTATTTAAGGTTCGTCCTAATCCATTTACCATGACAGCTTATGATATTTATGTTGATGAAAGCAATGAAAAAGTCTCTTTCTTTATTCAGATATTTTCCCAGGATGTTGAAGAGTTTAATAGAGAAAAGTCTTCCGCCTATAGCAGTGCATTTACAAACATTCAGAATATTAATAATTGTGTCAACAGCTATAACTCAAATTTGCATAACATTATAAATAATAAATTCGAAGGTATAAAACAAAAACGACTAAATAAAACTAATTTTTTTAGAGCAATAAAAGTCAAAAATACTTCTAACACGCCATCTACTTACGGTGTTCCCATAGTACATAGAAAAAGTATTGAGAAACCATCTATTGGGAAGAGGAAAGAATACTCGATTGAGCCGACTCTTGATATGGACACATATGAAAGTATCATTACGGAAATTAATCAACTAGGACGTAGCATGGAGCGAAAGCCTTCATTGTATATTGGAAAAGATGAAGAAGGAATAAGAGATGTATTCGTAACAATGCTTGAGACAAAATTTGATGGTGTAACAGCTACAGGTGAGACCTTTAATTATAGCGGTAAAACAGATATATTGTTGAAAAATGTAGATGATAATTCGAATCTATTCATCGCAGAATGCAAATTTTGGCATGGACCAGAACATTTTAAAAAAGCCATTAGTCAATTATTTGATAGATATTTAACATGGCGTGATTCAAAAGTTGCATTAATGGTATTTGTGAAAGGAATAAATTTTACTTCTGTACTAGATAAAATTCGTGAAAGCGTAATACAACATGTGTATTATGTAAGAGAAAACATGAAACGAAATGAGACTTCAGTAAATTATATATTCAGATTACCTAAGGATGCAGAAAAGGAGGTTTTCCTTGAAATAATGGCTTTTAACTTTGACAAGATGAACCCTTAATTGATAAATCTCTTAGCAACTTTGAACAATGAGGATTCTCCATACATGTCCATTGGTGCCGTAAAAAAGACCGTTTATCTTTCGCTTATGGAGATTGAAAAGAAATGGACAATGCCTATTTCAAATGGGGCTTGATTATGAATCAAATTATGCTTATGTTTGAAAACAGAATTCAGATATAAGAAGAAACCTACAACTGAATCCTGTTTCCATTTACACAAAATTTTGGATAGTTTCGCAGAAAGAAAGTTTAACATAATTTCAGGGTTTATTTTTATAAACTTAATTCCTAAATAAAATAGATTGACAACAATCAAAAATTATCTCATGATTTCTTTCGCTAATTTTTCAATTCTCATCAATTCATATAGCTCATATATTAACAATCCAGAACATATAATACACAATAAGTAAGCAACACATATTGGCAGATACTGATGGAACATAAGAAGCACTAACATAAATAGTATGTTTCCAGATATTGTTACAAAAGACAATTTCTTAAAGTATTTTTCTTTTTTCATCCAATACTCATATTCATGTAAGACATTTTGTATTGGTTGATATATATCGGCATAAAAATCACCTGATATCTTTGGTAATAATGACTTCGTTAACCGTTCGCGATTATATTTCGGTGAAATACCTTTCAAATATTCAAGACTATATTCACCAAAATTTTTAGCATGATTTTCATCAAAACCTACATTATTATTAAAATCACTTATATTTTTATCTTCATAATACCAAATGCCATTTATTTTTTCACAAATTGAATCTAATTCTGTTGCGCTAAAAGAATATATAGAGAAATCTTGCCCACTTATTATAGCTTTTCCTCCATATTTAGATATTTCCTCTACACATTGTTTCATACTCTTCATATATGTGGTCGTACATTTTTTCCAACTAAAACAAGACTTAAATGAAGAAACAAACTTAACATAATTGGTAAAACTATGAAAAAAAGGATTCATTCTTTGGTGAAGACGTTCTGTTACATAAGTCGTTGTCTGCTGATTCTCTATAAATAGCATAAGAAATCCTCCTGTTAATAATGCTGTAAGAATTGTGATAATATTTGTAATTTGATTTTCCATAATAGCTAAAATCTTCTATATTGTTTATAATAAGCATTTGCCTTTTCACTTATTGCTTTATAATTTTCATAGCGGCCTCCAAACATACCTTGCTTTATTGGAGCCCATTCATTTCTTAGTGAATCAGCACTTTCCCAGAATATCATATATGGCTCTTCTTCATTACCACGTACCTTGTACATAGATTCTCGTCTAATAAACTCGCCAAGAGGAAAACTTTCCGACAATATGTAGCATTTATTATAACCATAAATTAGAGATTTCATATGCTCCCAAATATAGAAAGTGTTTTCATACTCAGAATCAACAATAAAATAATCTTTAAAAAGAGGTCGCAACTCTTCAAGAAAAAAAATACTGAAAGGATAGTAATAACGTTCCCCCATTAATGAGTTCCATCTATCATAATTCCAATGTGTGCCACCTAATAAATATAATAAAGGATGTCGTCGTGCAATATCTATAAAATTAGGAGCCGGGACTGATAATCTTAAAATATTATCAAGTTCTCTGAATCGGTTATATTTCACACAAGCAATCCCCATTACATTGAATAAAAGCATTGGAGCAAGAGCGTGTAAATATTGCGTGTCTTCAATAAAACTTTCGCCGTTTCTAAATGGTTTTATACATAACCTCACTAATAAGTCGCCAAATGGTTTTACGTGAAACCACTTTCCCCATCTTACTGCCAATATCGCAGTTTCCAATAAAGGGGATATTGCAGTTTTGTGGATCTCCAAATATTTTGAAAAAGAATCCTGTGCTAGTTGAAAATTATATTGGGCGTGTTCAATTATAGTATTATAAGCATTATTACCTAATCCGTCAAGCATATCTGTATATTCTATGTCATACTGATTGGATGATAAATACTTCTTAAATTTTGTGATCATTATATCATGCCCCATATTTTTATTGACATGATTTTCATTTAATGCAGAAACTTGCTCCCAGAGTTCGGAAAACATTTCATCCGCACCAGATATAGGCAACAGTTCTCCGTGTCTTAAACGAGATAAATCTTGTATGTTTTCTTTTGCAATGCCAACAGTTGCAAAAAATGAATTATATCTGGACAAAGCTGATTCTGAGACAATATTGATAAGCCCTTTATCCCATTCTCCAGACCAACCGCAAGTTATGAGTCCATAATCCTCAAATATTCGCTTCAAATACTGCTTCATTGTTGGTGGGTATTCGTCAAGCTCTTCCGATGTATTCCTAAATTGGCAATCAATATAATCTCCATTGATTTTCACAATAGTAGGAATCTGACAATGAACAAGTGGAGTTGCCTGAGAAATAGCGGCTTCATGAGAAATAACTTGTGGAGTTATTCCTTCAGATTCAAATGCATGTTCCAACAATCTGTCAAAATTTGTGGTTAAGATAACACGTACATAACCAGCTTTGGCTAATTTAGCAATGGCTTTATGTGCTTTTGTCGGTTGCTTCCATCCTAAATCCTTTTCATCATCAGTAGGTTCAAAAAACTGTTTCATTAATTGCACTCTCTCAGTTGGAGTCTGTACCAACTCTTCCAATAGAGATGAATATGAAGCCTCTTTCTTATATTTTTCTTTAAACCATTGATGTGCATCCTCCTTTATAATCTCCCCTTCAGCAGCTGCCAATTGTTCTATAAGACATGTTTCAATTTCCCATCCTGTTGGAATATGTGCAGAACGTGATATTCCAGAACCCAGTAAAAGAACATAAGCACCTTTATTAGAATACATGGAAAACGCCAATGTAGTTAATCTTTCTATTTTCATAATACATGAACTGATAATACTTTTGTTTATACATTAAAATGAAGGTGTGTCAAAAATTGCACACCTTCTTTTTTTACGCACAAAGCCCCGACTTTCACAAGCTGGGGCTTTGTTATTACCTAAAGATTTTGTATCTTTAGGCATAAGAATTTCACTATGACAAAGATACATTTTCGTCCTTACAATCCCAACCAAACAGTGCTTTTTC
>OJOS01000406.1_pt1 | contig 24086 bp, 14 predicted proteins | sample 1598271 | NCBI WGS metagenome assembly OJOS01 (sample SAMN03922451, study PRJEB24848) | human gut metagenome | isolation source: stool sample | host: Homo sapiens | place: Germany | collected 2009-11
AAGTTAAATACGGGAATCCGCATTTTGCTTTTATTAACAAGAAAGAGTAAGAGAGTAACTATTCAGCGATAGGCATGACAAGTCTTCAAGCCCCGAATAAGGCTTGAATAGCATTGAATGGTGTTTTGTTGTGCTTCTTTGCAGTTTCAATGATTGAATGTAATTCAAGAAATGCGTCTGCTCCTAAATCAGAGCGGAATGTACAAGAGTTCTTCAGTTTGATTTTCAACTTGCGTATTCCACGCTCACTCCCATTATTATCTGATGGTATCATTGGATCTTCAAGAAAATTGAAGATATAGTCACGGCATTTTATCAATCCTTTCTTGAGGGTTTCGAACTTTTTGCCAAGGCTGCTGATATTCATTTTAAGCAGACTGTCTAAACGTCCCAACCATGATGTCTTTGGGATTATCGCTAAAGGGTTCGTGTTTCTCTCATGTATGGCTTCACGGAATAAGTCGGTAATCCTGTCAGACCAATTCTGTTTGGCATTTAGCTCTGACATATACTGTAATTCCCGCAGCAAATGCGCAAGGCAAACTTGATGGTTTAGGAAATGAAGCGCAAAGTATGCGCTATGGCGGTCGGTTACGGCAGTCATTCGTTCCAGACTATCTCCAAACTTGTCCGCCAATACTTTTGAGTTTCTTCCATCAGCACGGAAGATTAAGGTATAGTAAACAGTCTGCGCTATCCATGCCCAGTCAAGACGCTTATTGCAATAGCATCCGCTTTCGTCGAAACCGACAACTCTTGACGACATGATATATTCCTTGACTTTCTCAATGGCTGGCTGCGCATTTCTTTTGGCTTCTTTCACCCAGTTTACAAGCGAGCCTTCACTCGGGGCAAGCCCGAACACCTCACGCAAGAGACTTGCAATACGACCGTATGGAAGAAACTGTACGACACTGAGATACACGACAAGAGACTTTACGCTTGCATCGTAAACCACATCGTTAGACTTCCGTCTTGGTGCTGTACGGATACGTTCGCCACAATTCTTACACACCATCACATAATGGCGTATCTCCTTGATTACCGGCTTTAATTCAGGAATTGAGATTACTTGCGTTACATAGTCAAGCACACGCTCTGCATCCGCAAGAGACTCGCCACAATTAGTACAGTAACTAGGAGCATCATTCACTATCTCGTCAGGCGTGTAAGAGCAGTATAATTTATGTCCGTCATGCCCTTCCTGACCGCCAGGCTTCTTTCCGCTTGGTTTGCCGAGAGTCTTCGTCCTTCGGACTATTTCGTCTTTCATATTCTCCTTGCTCGGTGGAGTGCTGCTGTTGCCGGAATTCTTCTTGAGATTCTCGTATTTAGACAGACGTTCTGTCAACTTGGCGATTGTTTCGTCCTTCTTGCGTATTTGACGATTCAGAGCCTCTATGTTACGGTTCAGCTTTGCAATCTCAGCATATTGCAGATTGATGGTTTCACTCATCAACCGCATCTCTGCCGTCATGTCTTGCAGCACTTTTAATATGTCCGTAACTTGCTCTTTCATAAACATAAAGGTATGAAAATTATCTCAAATATACAAGAAATAAAGACACTTTATCTTGTCTTTTTATAAGTCTTTTGCAGAATATTTCGATGGCGGATTAAAAGTGCATTGCGACCGCTGAATAGTTACGTAAGAGAGAAGCTGCGCATAAGATATAAAAAGTGCCTCCATATCCTTTGTAAAGGCGATGAAGGCACTTTTAGTAGTTTATCTATAAGTTGTAAACAAGAAAATGATTACCAGAACTTATTGTGTTCTACACTATATTCAAAGCCCACGGCTTTCAACTGATTCACTAATTCATCCTTGTCCACATTCATATCTTCACAAAGTTCGTCAAGTGAAGAATAACAATCACGTAACTTCATATTGATGACGCTGAACAACATCATCGGATCTTTTGGTAATTCCATAACATACAATCTTTTAAACCGGATGCAAAGGTACAGCAATCTCATTGAATGACAAAACAAATCAATCACCTATTTCTTCTATCTTCAAAGAGATCTTTTCTATCAGTTTACTGATTTCCTCTTCCAATGGGATCACGTTGAAGTCCTTCCAAAAGTTCTCATCATATTTGAAATAGGTGTCGGAGAAGATGGTACGGGTGGGCAATCTGTCTGTACGGGGAAATACGACCACTTGTTCGGTATCCACCTTGCAAGTAATCATCTCAAACCAGATATGAAGATCCCGGCTGCCGAACAGCATTTTTGTCCGTTTCACTTTGAAATGAAGATCTCCACGGATATGGTGTATGTAATAAGTCCCTTGCCACGGTTTATAAGAAATAGTATATACCACCTTTTGAGGAATCATTCGCACGTTACGCGTACGCCTTTCGACAAACATACCTGCCGCATTCTTCACATATACAGGATGAACTTCCAGACGGGCTTGCAATAGAGCACTTGTCTCGGAATCAAGAAATAGCTCTCCACAAAAAAGAGGTTCGCTGATTCCCTTTTTCTGCTCAAAATGCACCACATTTACAAATCGGTCCTCTAAAAATGTTACTCCTTCTGAAGTATAGTCATAAATACCCTTCTCTACACTAGGAGTCAGGAACTCGGGCATATCTTTGATGATATCCATCTGGATACAAGCCTGAATTCCGGATTTTACTTTTACAAGCAAGCTGTCTTTTGCTTCTACATTACTTAGCCGACTCATCTTCAACAGCTTCACCTGATCCGGTACAGAAGAATATGAGGATGTCTTATAAACCTTAAACACAGCTTCCGACAAGTTTTGAAATTTGTTTTTCAACTGAACTCCTTCACGATAAAAAGTAGTCAGATATACCGGAGTATGCGAATAGTTCTTATTCCGCCGCTCAATCATTTCACGCAAAAGTTTCTTTGGATCACTTCGACGAATCACCACTTCCTGCAAAGGGACAACTTTAGGTTCGAGACTAAGTATATTGTGCCGTCCAACCAGCAAAGCAAACTCTATGTCCTGTGAAAGATAACCTATATGAGAAAAAGTAATCGAATCATTTTTCAAAGAATCGGGTAAAGACAGTTTAAAATCTCCATTCTGATTCGTTATACTGCCAATAGATGTTCCTCGCACTCCAACAGTAGCAGAAGAGATAGGTATTCCTGTCTCCTTATCCAGCAAAGTACCAATGACAAAGTTTGTTATCTGTTCCGGAACAAAATCTTGTTGCACACGTACCTTTTTCTCCGAAGGGAGAGTAATCAGGATGTGAGTGCCCATCATTTGAAACTCCAGACTGGTATTTCCTACGATGTCATACACTGCCTGACGAATGGAACGTTCGCCTCCCTTTATCTTCACTACTGCATCATTATCAATGACTTTACTATCATAAATAAACATATATCCCGACTGTTGAGAGACATCACTCAACAATGAATAAACAGTACCTTTTATCTTGGGAAGTCTGACTATACGCTCCAGCACATCACTTCCATCCGCTCTCATTATATCGACGAAGAAGAAGAGTATCAGCAGAACGGACAGATAATGATAAGCCTGTTTCATTTTTCCCAACTTTAATGAGTTCTATTCCGATAATAAAAGAATATCTCCTTGCCGGATACATTGCAGACCGAGCGCACTAGCTATCAGATTAGCTATAACTTCAGAAGATTCGTCAGAGAATTCGACAGTCAGCCGACGTTCCTCCAATGCCGATGAGACAACTTGTATCTGCAAACTATCCGAATTCAGATTCATGACTTTCAGAATGTTCGCTAACGATTCATCTTTAAATCGTATATGCTTAAAGAAGCTCCCCCACTCTTCATTCTCCTTATCCATATCCAAAACGACTAATCGTTGTGACCGCACTACTACCGTTTCCCCCGCTTTTACATAACACTCCTGATTTCCTTTTTTTAGAGTAACCTTCACTATCCCTCTTTGTACGGATAAACGGAACGGAGCATTTTCATCACTTTGCACACTGAAAGCAGTACCTAGCACTTCAATCTTAGCTTGCTCCGTGTCAATCCAAAAGGGTTGTCCCCGCTTCTTTGCTACGTCAAAGAACGCATTTCCCTGCAAACTCACTTCCCGTTTATCAGCAATAAAATGTTTCGGATATAACAGGGAAGTTTCTTTTGCCAAGAGTACGACAGAACCGTCTTCGAGAGTCGTTGCCAAAGTGGAAACACCTTGATTTTCCTGTGTAAGAAGATGCTGTGCCAGTTCTTTATCAGAACCGGTCACCCAATACAAAGTTCCCCAAATGACGCCTATCAAAACGGCGGCAACTACTCCGTACCTGATCCATTGTGAATATTTGCGTGTATGGTGGCCTTCATCCACTTTCGCAAGTAAACGGTCATTGTCCAAGCGATTATACAATCGATTCCACGCCTGATCTGTCTTTATTTTATAAATATCTGTTTTCATCACTTCATGTGAATATAAATTTCTACTTCTTCTCGCAATGTCCGGAGGGCTTTTGTCATTTCAGCCTCTACCGTCTTAACAGAAAGCGAAAGCTGCGTCGCTATCTCGACATATTTCCGCCCTTCCAGACGATGCATCTCGAAAATCCTCCGTCTGCGAACCGGCAGCTTTTCAAGGGTTCCATTTATGAATCTCTCCAATTCCTCATACTCCATCTGTTGATGAGGATCTGTTGACTGCTCTGGGTTGGAAGTGGTCAATACAGTTTCACGGTATCTGTTCCGAACTTCCTCGTGTTCGCAATACTGCAAAGATTGATTACGAGTCGCTCTATACAAGTAACTTTTAACGGACTGAAAGATCTGTAAGCGCTCCCTTTCTTTCCAAAGTACATAAAAAAGTTCCTCCACAATCTCTTCAGCCACTTCCATTTGCCCGGTAATGCCTGCCGCATAACAGCAAAGAGGAAAATAGTAACGGCGAAAGAGTTCCTCAAACGCTTTTATGTCACCTCCCTTTATCTTTTTTAGTATGAGCAGTTCATCCAGCATACTTTTGCTTTTCTTTATGATTGACCTCAAATATAAGAAAACTATCCCTGTTTCAATTCGATTGCTTTTTTAATTTATCCACTGCGTGCTCCAAAGATTCCGTAGGTTCGATGATATTGTAGTTTCCCCAAAAGTCCGGACTCCAATATTCGTCTACTTTATCATAGAATATTTGATTCAAGCTGAAGGCTTCTTTGTTGGGAATAGTCTCCAACATTCCTTCTCTCTTGTCGGTCACGACCATTTCGGAAGCTACTGTATAGCTTGTGGAAAACAGTTTCTTCTTCCAGTCACATTTGAAACGGATTGTGTTGCTAATGTAATTCAGATAAGTTTTTCCCTCCACATCTTTATAAGTGACCAGGTAGGACAGCTCTTGCGGCTTGAATCTTAAACCGAGAGGTTTTTTATATAGAATGGCAGTGGTTGCCTTCGATTTATCCTGCATGTCCAGACTCATCTCTATACGGGTAAATGACAAGCGTTCACGATCGATATATAATTTGCCATACAAGAGAGCATACATAAGGATTACCTTGGGGCGGAAATTAATAACATACTGCATACGGTTATCTATAAGCATGGATTCCGCCATCCAGAACTCATAATTATTCAATTCTTCCATATCGAGTAATGCTCCCTTGTTCTTCACAACATCCAAAGTGATGCTCAAGTTAGGGCCGCCAACAACCTTGACAGCTAATGTATCACTCGCTTTCTGGCTAAGCAGGCGACGTCCCTTCACCACCCTTACTTTGTCATAATTAGTATTTCTATTAGTGTAGGCTGTTTTGGACACATCGATCACAGCCTCCGATATACCAATATACCGACGCCCTTTCTGTACAGTCTCCCGATAAAATCCCGTCAGCATATCACGCTTATCACTATAATTTAGAGGAATCTTACTGATTGCCTTCTCTACAATCATACGTGGATTTTCAGCAAACACCACCACTTCATTCAGCAGGTTAGCATGAGGTGTCAGCCAAACCGTCAACTTAGAGGGTGTTTCTTTCTCCAGAGAGATATGATTATTTACATAACCTATATGTGAAATCTCCAGTTCGCGCGGCGCTTCTGTTTTTTTGATTTTCAAAGCAAATTCTCCTTCCGCATTCGTCACAGTGCCGATATTACTGCCATGCACAGATACATTTACGTTCTCCAGAGCTTTTTTATTTTGCTTGTCTTTCACCATACCAACGATTGTTCGATAATCTCCGGCATCTCCTTGCGCCCACACAGGAAAGCTACAAAGCAGCAAACAAACTGACAGCCATCCAACCAAGTGTTTTTCTACATTCTTCATACTGATGCTTTTTAAAGGTAAATAAATTACGTTTCTATTTATAAGAGCGCTCAGACTGGAAATACCCTACAGCTTTTACAAAAAAAAGAAAAAGAAATCATATTCCAATGTTATATCCGGGAATTAATAAGAAGCAATGTACCAATGGGATAACATATACTCCGATGAAATTTACGATAAGTAACTTCAAAGAATAATTCCCGGTAATCACTGATATAATTGTTAATTATGCTTGTGAATATGTATTTCATATAAAAATACTTTCTACCTTTGCGGCCGTTATGATGAAGTACATATTTTGTATACTATTAGGCGTATTTCTGTGTTGGGGATCCCATCTGATTTCCAACGAAGCACAAGAGGCATACCGGTTAGAAGCCGGTAGTAACGGCATACAAACCTATTCCTATTCATATACCTCTAAAGCTAGCATTATACAACTGGATCAAGAACAGAAACTAGTCAAGACAAAAGAATACGCCGGAAAGCAAAATTACAATAACGATAACGGCGTTTTAAATCCATTTTCCTTCCGCCACCTCTCTCCCTTAAAAATACTAAGATTCAATATTCCTTCTGTCACTATCCGCATACTAAGCTCGCTAAAGATTCAACTTCCTAAAAATCAATGGACAGGTTTTTCATATTATACCAATCTTTTTAAATATTCCGATAGATATCATATCTATTCATTAGGACACATACTCATTTAGCCATTTTATATCTTTTTTCGGCATAGGACAATTCAAGTCTTTTATGCCCCACTTTCTGTTTGCCTCCACCATTTGAGTGAAAAAAGAATTCACTATGGTCTGGAAGCCTATAACATTCTTTCATTACAATAATAACCAAAGTATATAAAATGGACTTTTTATTGGATTTTATACTTCATATCGATCAATATATGGTGATGATTGTGCGTGATTATCATGCCTGGACATACGCCATCTTGTTTTTTATCATCTTCTGTGAAACCGGATTAGTGGTCACTCCTTTTCTTCCCGGTGATTCTTTACTCTTCGTTGCAGGAGCCATTTCAGCATTACCCGATATGCCCATCAGCGTGCATATACTTGTCATTATCTTATTTGCTGCTGCCGTATTAGGCGATTCCTGCAATTACATGATAGGACATTTCTTCGGCCGAAAGCTGTTTAATAACCCCAACTCCAGGATATTCAAACAAAGTTATCTGGAGAAAACACACGAGTTCTATAAAAAGTATGGTGGGAAAACAATTATTCTAGCCAGATTTGTCCCGATAGTACGCACATTTGCACCTTTCGTAGCAGGAATGGGAAAGATGAATTACTACTATTTTATGATGTATAATTTAGTTGGTGGTGCGCTCTGGGTTGCCGTATTCTGTTATGCTGGTTATTTCTTCGGCGACCTTCCGTTTGTGCAGGAAAACCTGAAGTTACTGATTGTAGCCATCATATTTATCTCTGTATTGCCTGCCATTATAGAGGTAGTACGTGCCAAACTAAAATCTTAAAAACAGCAAACTATAATCTGTATTCATTTGTTACTAATATAAATAGAGAAGAAAAAACAATTTAAAGTTTTTACACTTATGAAAAATTCTTTTTTTAGCCGGTTTACTCCAAAGGAGCCCAAATTTTTCCCTTTACTGAAACAGCTATCAGAAGTGCTCTGCGAAGCATCAGTTGTTTTAATAGAAAGCTTGCAACATGACTCACCTACAGAACGTTCGGACTACTACAAAAAAATCAAAGACCTGGAACGGGAAGGCGACAGACTGACACACCTGATTTTTGATGAATTAGGTACTACCTTTATCACTCCTTTCGACCGCGAAGATATTCATGACTTAGCTTCCTGCATGGATGACGTCATTGACGGAATAAACAGTTGTGCCAAACGAATCTCTATTTACAATCCCCGTCCTATTTCAGAGAATGGCAAAGAGTTGAGCCGTTTGATTCAGGAGGAAGCGATCTATATATGCAAAGCCATGGACGAACTCGAAACATTCCGTAAGAAACCGACTCTTCTCCGTGAATACTGCTCCAAACTGCATGAAATCGAAAACCAGGCGGATGATGTATACGAATTCTTTATCACCAAACTTTTCGAAGAGGAAAAAGATTGCATTGAACTTATCAAAATAAAGGAGATCATGCATGAACTGGAAAAAACGACCGATGCCGCAGAGCATGTAGGCAAGATTCTCAAAAACCTGATTGTAAAGTACGCATAAAGCAAGCCGGAACACATGGAATTATTAGTGACTATCATCATTCTGGCTCTGATATTCGATTATATCAACGGCTTTCACGATGCAGCAAACTCAATAGCTACCATCGTATCTACCAGGGTGCTTACTCCCTTTCAAGCTGTAATATGGGCTGCTTTCTTCAACTTCGTAGCCTTTTTCATTGCCAAATATATAATAGGTGGATTCGGTATCGCCAATACAGTATCCAAGACTGTGGTAGAGCAATATATCACCCTGCCCATTATATTAGCAGGAATTATAGCGGCTATCACCTGGAACCTGGTTACCTGGTGGAAAGGGATTCCGTCTTCTTCCTCACACACCCTTATCGGAGGTTTTGCAGGAGCTGCCATTATGGCAAACGGATTTGAAGCAATTCAGCTTAACATCATTCTTAAAATTGCAGCCTTTATCTTTCTGGCTCCTTTTATCGGAATGGTCATTGCTTTCGGTTTCACCCTGTTTGTCCTCTACATCTGCCGACGCGCACATCCCCACACAGCCGAGCAATGGTTCAAGAGGTTACAACTCGTATCCTCCGCCCTCTTCAGCGTCGGACATGGCTTGAACGATTCACAGAAAGTAATGGGTATTATTGCCGCTGCCATGATAGCCGGCCATTCAATGGGATTGGGCATGGGTATCAACAGCATCAATGACCTTCCCGACTGGGTTGCTTTTTCGTGCTTCACAGCAATTTCACTCGGTACGATGTCCGGTGGCTGGAAGATAGTGAAAACAATGGGAACAAAAATTACCAAGGTAACCCCACTGGAAGGAGTGATTGCCGAAACAGCAGGTGCTTTCACTCTCTACATTACGGAAATGTTGAAAATCCCCGTTAGTACCACACATACTATCACAGGAGCAATTATTGGAGTAGGTGCAACTAAACGCCTCTCTGCCGTTCGTTGGGGAGTAACCAAAAGCCTCATGACTGCCTGGATTCTTACAATTCCAGTCAGTGGACTCTTAGCTGCAGCTATTTATTATATTGTTTCCATCTTTTTATAGATGGAAACATATTATCTATCAGGAATGTTATAATAAATAAACCCACACCTAATGTCACACTTGCCAACTTTGATTGCCGACCTTGCGCTGATATTAATATCGGCCAGTATTATAACCTTGTTGTTCAAATGGCTAAAACAGCCTTTAGTCTTAGGTTACATTATTGCCGGATTGCTGGCAGGTCCTTATATTAATATTTTCCCTACAGTAGGAGATATTGAGAATATCAATATATGGGCAGAAATAGGTGTTATATTCCTGCTCTTTGCACTCGGACTGGAGTTTAGTTTTAAGAAGCTCATGAATGTAGGTTCCACAGCTTTTATTACGGCTATCACCGAAGTAATCAGCATGTTACTCATTGGGTATTTGGTGGGACAATTATTAGGATGGGGCACCATGAATTCCATTTTCCTGGGGGGAATGTTGTCTATGTCATCCACTACAATCATTATCAAAGCCTTCAATGATCTGGAATTGCGTAACCAACGTTTTACCGGTATCGTATTCGGTACTCTGGTAGTGGAAGACCTGATTGCTATCTTAATGATGGTGCTTCTTTCCACAATGGCAGTGAGTCAGGACTTTGTGGGTGAAGATTTGCTGATAAGTGTGCTCAAGGTCGTTTTCTTTTTAATCCTGTGGTTTCTCATAGGTATCTTCGTTATTCCGGCTTTTCTCAAAAAAGCAAAGAAGTTGATGAATAACGAGACTCTTCTGATTGTTTCTCTCGGTCTTTGTCTGGGAATGGTAGTATTGGCTACTTATACAGGTTTTTCAACAGCACTAGGAGCATTTATCATGGGATCTATCCTTGCCGAAACTATCGAGGCCGAACACATCGAACATATCATACAACCGGTAAAAGACCTCTTCGGAGCTATCTTTTTCGTTTCGGTCGGTATGCTGGTGAATCCGGCTGTATTGGTAGAATACGCCTGGCCTGTCATCATCATTACACTGGTTACCATTATCGGCAAAGCCATTTTCTCTTCGTTTGGCGTACTCTTATCCGGAGAACCACTGAATACTTCCATCAAATCCGGATTCAGCCTGGCACAAATCGGAGAGTTTGCTTTCATCATTGCTGGACTGGGTGTTTCGCTCAAAGTGCTTGATCCGTTTATTTCACCTATCATTGTGGCTGTATCTGTTATCACCACTTTCACGACTCCTTACTTTATCCGTTTAGCCAATCCTTTTGCCGAATGGCTTTACAAAATATTGCCTACTAAAGTACAGGAGACATTAGATCGTTATGCTTCCGGCAAGAAGACCATGAACCACGATAGTGACTGGAAGAAATTACTAAAAAACATGATTGGGAGAGTTGTTATCTATAGCGTACTGCTCACTGCTATTTGGCTGCTGTCGATACAAATCATTTATCCCGCCATCAGCGAAATGTTTGCTCCTGTCACTGTATGGATCAACCTGGTGATGTGTCTGGGTACTCTTCTACTTATGACTCCTTTTTTATGGGCGCTCATCTCCAACAAATACAACTCTTCGGAATTATTCCTGAAGCTATGGAGAGACGAGAATTACAATCACGGACGCCTGGTTTCCCTGGTTCTGGGACGTGTATCTGTTGCTCTTTTCTTTATCACTAGTGTAGTCATCAGCTACTTTAAACTAAACTGGGGAATAAGTGTGATTATTGCCATAGCCGTGGTAGCATTGATTCTTATTCTTAGGGAAGACCTCACGCAATATTCACGATTGGAAACAAGATTCCTTGCCAATCTTAACCGACGGGAAGAGGTAGCTAAAAAACGGCACCCGCTAAAAACAAGTTTCAATAGCGAATTCAATGATAAAGACCTTGATTTGACATCTATCTTCGTATCGCCTTATTCCGATTACATCGGCAAGTCTTTAGGAGAACTTTCATTCAGGCAAAATTTTGGAGTAAATGTCGTCGCAATCACTCGTGGCGATCTGAACATATATATACCGAAAAGCTCTGAACACATCTATCCGCAGGATAAATTGACAGTAGTTGGTACAGATACGCAATTACAGGAATTCAGAAATAGAATAGAAGATGTAAAAAATACATCAGATATGGATGCAGTGGATAAAAAGATAACTCTCCACTCTTTCACGGTAGACGAAGAATTCCGCTTTTTAAATCAGACCATCGCTCAGTCTCATTTAGGAGAGAAGCATGACAGTATTGTTGTAGCTATTGAACGAAATGACGAACTGATTACCCTGGATAAAGACACAACTTTCCAATTAGGAGATCTCGTTTGGATTGTGGGCAACCGGGAAAAGATTAGAAAAATACTGTACTTAACGTAATTGGTATCTAAGCCAGAATGGAATACAAAAGTAAAGTACCCACCACTATACAACAGCTTCAATGTTTCTGTACAGGCTGTATACTGCAATAAAGTTCTGATTCAAAATAAATACGTTACATATAAAGTCCAGATGAGGCTGAACTCAAAACTAAATTTGAAGTTCAGCCTCATCTGCTTTAGTTATTTAACATTCTATTTACAAAGTGAGGACGTGTGAATGGCTTACTTGGTCCTACTGTTGATTTAGTACTGCGCGTTTGTGATTTATTCTGCAAATCAAATACGGCAAACTCCTCATAAGACATTTGTTTACCCAAACTTCTTTCCATTATTTTATCATATATCGCTTTACGGGAAGGAGCATTAAATCCCTCGGTATTACTATTCATCATACTCTCTTCTGAAGGACGATACGCACCTTTTATATAAGTACATGCCCCTTCAAATACTCCCAGTTTTTCTGACGCATACCGATTATCATTCAAGAAAGCAGACCAAAGTACCTGAGATGGATCGGATGTAAAATCAACATTCTGCGCCCATCCTAATGTCTGCAGATATTGTACATTTTTTATTTCTTTAGAAGAAATAGTCCCATTTTCCTGATAAGCATACTCATCTTCCAATTTGGCAAAACCATGTCCAACAGCCTCGTGTACAAGTACCTGCCTGAAACTTTCACTTTGCAAATCGTATATCACCGGGCAATAAGCAATAGCAAACTCAACCACTTTCGTCTGATTAGTATAACCAAAATAAGTAGTTCCTGCATACTCAGGAGAATTTAGAATTACAACAGCCAATGTTTCACTCATATCTATATTATCCACGCATTGTACATAACGTTGTACAGCATTATCTTCACCGGAAATCCCCGTACTGTTTCCACCCGCCAGTTCACAACCAAGCGCTGTTTCATATCCTGTACCAAAAATATTGTGTTTCGAAACCGCAGTTACTGCATATACATTAAAATAATCTCGAAGTGACTTGATGGGTTCTTCCGTAAAAAGATTCTCAAAAGCTTTGTCCATAACCGCATCATAAGTTCCATCGTTAATTTCAGTATCTATAAATCCATCGCCCATAAGCACAATAGGAAGCCCTTTTCCCAACTTTGCTGTTTGCAGAACACGTACTTTTTTATCTGACGAATAATCAGTAGATTCACTAGCCACTTCCCCCCTTTGTATGATAGTAACCATCTCTACTACGATCGATTCCATATCAGTTACTTTCACAAAGTAGATATAGGCAGTACGGGAAACACCATCAGTATTAGGCAATACAGTCAGGTTAAGCATATAGGAAGAGGATGCACGAGTTTTTGTCTCCTGTGTCAGCCAAGTGCCAGTACCCAAAGAACCATAAATCAACAATTCATCTTCAGCTATATTCGTAGAGAATCTAATATCCAATTCTCCACCTTCAACAGACACATTATATATATTCTGCTCGAGATTCACAAATTCTGCCGATTCCTGTTCTATGGTAATGTCTTGCGTCAATGTCCCGGAAGTTAATGTAAGTGTTGCTGTACGTACATTTCCTGTTATATTCTCACTGATAGCAGTAAGCGTAATATTGCACGTACCCGCTTCTCCCGAAACCGGAGCGATTGTAAACCAATCCGCAACTGTACTCGCCTTCCATTCACGGGTACTCGTAAAACTGATTGTTGCCTGCGAACCTTTAGCTGAACCCACCACAACATCTCCGACATTCTCTATCGAGAAGTTAGGATCTACTTCATCTTCAGTACAGGATACTATAAAAAACAAATACAAGGGAAATAATAGAAGATAAATTGTTCTCATACCCATTACATGTTATTTTGTTATACCAAAGATAAGCTACATTTTCATTACCAGAAAATTTATTCGACAAATCGCCCTAAAAAAAAGACGTACGGACTTTTTTTTGAACTTTCCAATATAGAATAATAGTCATTCAGCAATTTTATTTCACTTCTTCGAAAATAAACCATACTAATAATCAGTGATTTAGTTTTTGTTGGTACAAATATGGATGCTAAATTATGAGATTGAAACAAGCAAAAACAAGTCAAATATAGATGCTCATAGCTCCACATAATTCGTTTTCAGTAAAAATAGATAACTATCTGAAAAAAATAAGCATAGCTTGTACAAACATAAACTTATCCATGATAACAGCCTTTCATGTATAACTCGACAAGCATTCGTAAAATGTTAAAAAACAGCCCAAATGCAAAGATTTCCAAGATATAGTTCTTTAATCTCAACAACTTTCTTTATTTTTGTGGTCAATATTTGACAATTCTATCAAGAAAAAGTCTATTGGTTTAATCTAACCTCTGATCAATAACATTGGAAGATAACACCAAACAGCCTCCAACGGCTGACGCTTCATTGTATAATGGGCAACCTACTGACACAGGTTCATCGTGTCCAAGTGCAAGACTTACCTCTTGTACGCCCTCCATCCAAGAGTGCAAAGATGGGGTGTCGGTAGAGAATGTGCCTTCTGAAAACAAGCAATGGTTTGTTTTGAGAGTAACATATGGGCGTATCATCAAGGCAAAAGCATTCATTGAGGCTAAAGGAATTGAATGTTATGTTCCTTTACGCTACAAAGAGATTAGGAAACAAGGGAAGAGACGAATCACAACAGAGCCTCTTATTTCCTCCTTTCTCTTTGTTCATGCCTCTACAGAACAAGTTGACTCACTTTTGAAAGACAAGAGCATCAAGCCTCTTGAAAATAGAGCTTTGTTGAGTTACTATTACGACCATACCTCACATTGTGGAAAATCGCCAACCAAAAATCCACCTCTTGTCATCTCTGATGCAGCTATGGATAATTTTATTCGCTTAACTTCCATACATAATCCTCATATCATCCCGGTTACTTCGGAGAACATTAAATACAAGTTAGGGGATGAAGTTGTGATTACAGAGGGAGAGTTTAAGGATATTCATGGTAGAGTTGCGAGAATTGCAGGACAACATAGAGTTCTTGTAGAACTTTTTGCTGGATACTTAGTGGCTACGGCATATATACCAATGGGAATAATGAAGATAGATAAAGAAAAAGAGCAATATGGAATACAATAAAGGAGATAAAATAAAGGTTCAAATTGCCAATATTAACGATATTGGTGCATTTGTAAAACTTGAAGGTCGAGCATCAGGAATGATTCATTACTCAGAAGTTCCATGTAAGTTCGGTCAAGTATCAAACTATCTTGAGGTTGGTCAGGAAATTGAGGTCATTATCCTTGGACAAGGAAAACCCGATAAGTTTGGAAACCCACGATACAATCTCAGTAAAAAGAAAGTTGACGAACAAGCAATAAGGGAACAAGTTGCGGTTGATATTGATAATCTTGCAGGAGAAGAAAAATCAATTCGAGAAATCTGGAAGATATTTACTCAGATTAACAAGTGTCTGCTTCAGTATATGAAGCAGCCAATTTTGCTTGATGTAAACTCAGCGAAACTTCATCGTGCGGATGGCAAATTGGTTATTAAAGCTAATACCGAATCAAAATTTGAACTTTTTCAAAAGTCGTTCAAACAAAGATTCAATACTGAGCTAATCCCTGCTGGTAAAGATTCATGGAACTTTTATGCAAACATAGATACCATTTCTACTGCATCATTAAAGGCGTTTGAAGAAGAATGTGAGTGCCTTTATATGAATTTCTTTCCACAACCATATATAGAAGGAAAAATTTGGAACTACAAGAAAGATAAAAGAGAAGGTATTGAAAATCAATTAGGTGACTGCTTCCCTAATATCGTAATTGTCGCAAATAAGCAAGGAGAATTATCATTCCGCCAAGCTTATAGTTCTCATTCTCAAGCAAGAGATTTCTTTATTGCACTTCGTGATATATTGAAAGAGATCCAGGAGGGGTCTACCATTGAAGACGAAGATACTGGTGAAACTAAAGAATATGAGCCAATACCTTTTGACTTTGAAATATTCCCTTTAGAGGAACAGGATAAGTTTTATATCGAACGAAATGTTTTTGGACAGCAAGAGCATGAGGCTGTAGTAATTGGAACGCTCCGTGGAGAAATTTTCAGTTGTGACGGAATTGAAGTTGGCAAGCTAAAAAATGTCAACTACCCTGTTCTTACTTTTGTAGTTGAGAAAGAGAAACTTGATGCTGTGGAAAAATTAGTTAGCGAAAAGCGACTAACTATGGTATCAACAGATCTGACCGGAGATTCTGAAAAAGTAAATCGCTTGCAAGAATCTTTTGATTTTATCACCGATAATTTTGAGCAGCTTAGGAATCCGATGCTTGCAAGTTATCTTTTTGATGCCAGCAAAGCAACTCCTACAGATGAGAAAAAAGTTAAGGAAAGAATTGAGCATATTGAAGCCAATCAACTTAATAAGCATCTTAATAAATGGCAGATAGAAGCCATTGCTAAAGCTGTGGAAGCTAAAGACCTTGCAGTTATTCAGGGTCCTCCAGGAACAGGAAAATCAACTGCTATTGCAGAATTGATATGGCAATTAGCATTGGCTAATCCAAAGGACAAAACTCTGCTTACATCTGAAGCGAACTTGGCTGTTGATAACGCATTAGATCGATTGAAGTTCTCAGACCATAACATAGTAAAACCTATTAGAATTGGAGCTGGTGATAAATTTTCATCAGAAGGTTTGCCATACGCCATCACCGAGATGATGAAGTGGGCTGACATTGATTTTTCAAAGAACTACATTCTTTCAGAAGACAACAGAGCAATTGAGGAATCAGATGAATATAAGCTTTTTAACAAGGACAATAATGTATTAGTTAGATGGATGAAGAATATTATCAACCGCTCTCAAATTCAAGATGAAACGATTGAAAGAGCATGGTTCCATTTTATGCTAAATCTTCCTGTTGAATTTCGTAAAAAAGTATTCTATTCTTATCGTAATAATTGTAATGTTATTGGCGCAACATGTAGTTCTATTACCGAGAAGAACTATGCAGCCATAGAATCTCAGAAAAAAGATGTAGAGAGTCGTTTTATGAAAAGATATAAAAATGTCTTTAAGGATGACGAGCATTTAGCTTTTGACGTAGTAGTTCAAGATGAAGCTTCGAAAGCAACCCCTTCTGAATTATCTATGCCTTTGGTTTATGGAACAAAGTCTATAATCATTGGAGATCATCGTCAATTACCTCCTAATCTTGACAGAGAAGATATTCTATATAAACTTCATTATCAAGCACTCCAAACAGTTGATGTAGAAGAGAAAGAACAGATAATTGAGTTGGAAAAATTTGTAAGATACCATTTTGACCAACTTGAAAAATCTCATTTTGAACGACTCTTTACACAGGCAGACAACTCCATCAAGGGCACCTTTAGGAAGCAGTATAGGATGCATCCTGACATCAATAAAGTCATTGAACAATTCTATACCAAAGATGGAGGTTTGGAATGTGGTTTTATAAATGAAGACTACGAATCAGAGGGTACGCCATTCTCTCGTTATCATGGAATCAATATAGACGGGCTTATATCACCTGAAAATCATGTGATATGGATTGATACAAATTCGCCTGAAATTGCGGAAGGAACCTCACGTACCAACCGTGGAGAGGTTGATGCCATTGAATGGGTGCTTTCACAGTTGGCAACTTCTGATTCCTTTGAAGCATATAATAACAAATTTTCAAGCGAAGAAGACAAGGAAATTGGATTGATCACTTTCTACGGTGCTCAGCTAAGACTATTAAGACAATTACAAGGTAAATACTCTGGTAAACTGACATTGAAGCCAAGTTCTGTTGACAGATTCCAAGGTATGGAGAGGAATATCGTTATTGTCTCTCTTGTCAGAAGTAATTGTATTGCTGAAAACGAGAAACAAGCTCCAGATTATCGTGTTTACAAAGAGCTGGGATTTAGGAAGCAAACGGATTTTGGCTTCGCTAAATCACCAAACCGATTAAATGTAGCATTGTCACGTGCAAAGCGTCTTTTAATTATTGTCGGTAATAGTGCTCACTATTCTTCTTATAAAAACAAAGAAGGTGAAGCTATTTATAAGAATGTTTTTGAAAGTATCAAGACAAATCCTAATGGAAAAATAATTCACTGGGAGCACAAGTTAATGAAGAAGCGTCCACGACCAATATCAAAGAATCGCTCTGCAAATCTCAATACTCGCGATATTAATCCGGAAACAGATGGACATCTTAGAGTAATTGAAACTTGGTTGCGTCCAAATGCAAATAGAACCAATCCAAAAATTGCAGTTCTTGAACTTTCAACCAAGGCTGTAAAATGTCTGATTGGCAAAGATCAAGAGTTAATAAGAAACGCAAATGTTGACGAGTTCAATTTCCAGAATTTCATCAGAAACGCTAACAAAACAGAAACTGGTAAGGGATTAGACTCTCAAAATGACATGAACATGCGTTATTTCGAGAAGAACGTACTGCCGACTATTCGCAATTGGAAGCGAGTAATGATGCAAGAGAATGTAGATGTCGTATATACAGTAGCTACTGCAGCGTATCGAACTGCCAGAAATCGTGATGAGATTGTAGCTTTCATTAAAGAAAGAGCTGGCATTAATGTTCGCATTCTCTCCAAGAAGGAAGAATCTGTTTCTACAATGTTTGCATACTTATTTAGCTCTAGGTACAAGCAGCAAATGCTTACTTCTGAGCATGTTATCATGATAGACCAAGGCGGTGGATCAACCGAGGTGTCTGTATTCCAAAATAGTGATCTTGTAAGTTCATATAGTATCAATCTTGGTACTACAGCTTTACGAAACATATTATTTTTGGACTCGGATCGAGATACACCTGTATATGAGGCATTAAAACGTAGTGACCAAAAAATCAAGGAACGATTGGTAGTATTCTACAAGAATATGGGAGATGCAATGACATCCGAAACTGAAAGTTTCTGTATTAGCGTAGGAACGGCTATCACTCATGCTACAGGCGGAAAGAATAATGCAGCTCAACATGATAGAGTTATGACTCGTGAGAAGATCGAAGCTTGCATCGAGACATGTACTCAGGCGATTCTAGACCAGTTTGATACTGTTGATCAGTTGAATGAGTATGATTTTGAATCATCAAGAGGAAGTAAACGACTTGATGACCAGATAACAATGCGTCTTGGCCTTCCAATGTTCTTGTCGCTTATGGATCGCTTCAATATAAAAGAAATCCATGTGAGTGGCACTGGACTTTGGTATGGTATTTATTTGCAACATTTACATAACATAGCAGACAATTAATTATGCAATATAGTGATATTATAAATAATGGAACACTAGTTTACAAGTCTTTACTCAAAGATAGTAAACTTCGTGAATGGCCTGTAAAGGAAACTTCATGCACCGTAAGATTCTATAAGACAGAAGATTTGTCCGAATTAGAGTTAGTTTTACTTAGATTGATTAGTTCACTAGAGAGCAATAAGATAACAAAGGAGGATATAGCCTTAACTCTCGGTTTTGATGTTGCTGAAAAAACATTCGGCGACAAACGCTTCTATCGTGACCAAGCAGAGGTCTCTCTTTTTAACAGCATGATTGATTCCATTTTCAAATGGCATCTCGCTGTTGAAGAGTCTGATAGTGTTGATCAATGTTTTGAAGAAAACTCAGACTTTGAGGAATCAGAAGAAGATAATGAGGAAACTTCTGTAAAAGAAGAGGCCATAAAATATATTCGTCTTACAGGATTGGGTAATAAGGCTTTAGAAATGAACTGCAAATTTTCTTTCTATGAAGGGAAGAAACGTTTGCTCGAGAATGTCAATAAGTCTGAGTTATCAATAGACACAGTTGATTTCCCATTTTATTCAGAATTAGGATTCTATTCAGAAATTACAGACGTTAAGGTGGTTAACGACTTTAATCCAGACGAAATCAATATAGAGTATACTGATGATTTGATAAAACGAATAAATCTTCAGTCTAATAAAACTACAAACGTTTTTGAAGCGAATACACTTTCTGAATGGAAATATTTATCTAAAAGTGTTGACGTTTGTCTCTATCAACTTAATGACGATTTTTATCCAATTATTTTGTTAAATGACAAAGTATCTGTTGCTGCGACCGATATTTTGTATAGAGAGCAAAATGCGTATCTCCTCAATAAGAAAATAAAGAAGGCGTTATATTCAAAGTTGATCAATAATGCTGATTCAACAATTAACTATAATGAAATACGATATTTTGAAGACGAGATAGAGCAAGATGAATTTGATTTTATTGTAAGAGATTCTAGAACCGATTGGAGCGATATAGATACATATAACTATATAGTCTCTAATGAATTTTGCAATAACAATAATTGGGATTACATATCAAAATATTGTCCTGAAGATATAATTATCCAGCATATTGGAGAATCATGTTCAAAATTTGACATGATAACTCTTTCTCGTAGATTGCCAATTAGCTTCATTATTGAGTCATGTGCAAAATATGCTTGGGAAATGAGCGTCGTTCTTTCGCGAAATGATATTACCAAGCAGCAAGCACAGGAATTGATGTTGTGCGATGAAAACACAAATATCGAGTGGGATTGGGAAATCGTAAAGCCTTTCCTTGATGTCGATTTTGTAGTTAATAACATAGATCATCTAAACATTGACTTCTATAATCTTACTAGCTGGCTACCATCATCTAACCAGGATCTTATAGTAAAATATTGTCATAAGAGATGGAATTGGTCTTATTTTACTAGAGAAGCAGATGTAAATCTTGTAATACAGAATATTAGCATATTGCAGGAACATATTGCTGTATATATAGAGACGGTTCTCGATAAAATATTCTCAGATGATAACCTTACAAAATTAATTGTCTCAAACAATGAATTTGCAGAGGCTGTGAAATCTATAAAGAGAAATGGACATTTGATTTCTTATAATCTTGGATTAAAGAAAAATTATATATGGTCTGATGTTCTTATCGAGTATCTGGAAAAGTGTGACATATTAATTTGGAACACGAACGGTTCTGTTACTGGCTTTGCCCAGTACCCATATATTGAATGGACTCCGGAGTTCTTCAAAAAATATCATGCAAAAATCAGCTCTGCTAGCGATTATACCTACATTTCTGAAAATATCAAAGACATATCATTGATAACTGAATACCCTAATTTTTTATGGGACTGGAACGGTTTGTCAAGAAATAAAAAATTCGCAGAATCAGAAGACATACTCTATATTGGCCAAGATAAAATACTTTACAGCGAATGGATGAAACGTTCGTCAACTGTGTTTACATCCGAGTTCTTTACTTCTCACATCCAATGGATGAAGAGTGAGGAAAACGCATCATTTGTGTCATCTATAGTTAACGACTTTGATATAGTGATGAAGTTTTTAGATTTTCCTTGGAATTGGAATAAACTCGCAGGGAACAAAACTATCGCTTCTGATGAGAGATTCTGTGCATTGCTAAACGCTCACACTGATGCTATTACAAATTGGCTAAACGCAACATCATCCGATTTGATTGAGCGTTACTTTGACACATTAGGACTATCTGTATTTATTAACAAAATTGCAGAAAAAACATCAACAACAAATGGTTGGTTCATAAACAACAGCATATGGAATTGCCTGTCTTCAAATCTAAGCGTCAATTTCATTTTCCGTCATCTAAGTGAAAAATGGAATAAAGAGATCATATCACAAAGACTGATTCCGTTGTTAGAAGAATTTCCAGGTTCTTTAGATAACTGCAAATCTGCACTAGACTGGTCTGTACTTTCTAAAGATTTAGACGTAAGTTTCATCGAAGAACATATCCTGAATTATGTTGATTATTGGAACTGGTCTGTTTTAACTAACAGAGTTGATTCTAAATTCTTGCATATCCATTTTAAGGATTACGTGTCTTTGTGGGATAAGGATACTGCAGTAAACAGAATAACTTCTTTGCTTGATGATAATGATCTTAATGATCCTGAATTGGATAGTGTATGGGATTGGCATCTTCTATCTGAATCAGTTAGAGATAAGGTATTATTGAATATTCTATCTAGCAAAGCAGATTATCTTGATTGGAATATCGTATCTTCTCGTATTTCAAATATGGAGGATATGGATTTTGGTTTATTGCTTGAGAATACACCAAGCTTAGCAGAGCATCTTGATTGGAATATTTTGAATGAAGGTATGCCATTACCAGAGATTCTTAAATTCAAGGATCTTCAAAATGCTGTATGGGATTGGAACATTATAACCAAACGATTTGATACCGGTTTTATCGTTGATAATCTGGCTAAATATGCTCAATATTGGGATTGGAAAATTATATTAAATGAGAAAATCAATCGATCATATGTCAAGGACAATCTAGAACATATAAAAGACTCTATAGCTGATCTTGAATCCGACACAAAGGAACAGTGTTGGAAAACAATCACATCTTTGTATACTCCTGCTGAATTATTGGAATTATCGGAACAATACAATCCTACTAATGGATACGAATGGAATTATAGTTATATATATAAAGCCATTTTTGATCTTGACGACTTTGTCAGCAAAGAGCATAGCTATGTAGATAATAAAGCGTTATCAGCATCTCAAGCTGCCAACAACATGTTTGCCTATGATTCTGATACTTATGTATTTAGAACATGGAAAGCTATCATTAAATCAAAACTTAATGATGGAAAATACAATTGGAATTTTTCCGAGTTGACAAAACTTGATTCCATTCAGCAGAAAAATGACGTATTCTATGAGCTTACACCTGAACGCTGGGATTGGAATTATATAAGTCAGTTTGGTATTTGTCTTTCCCCTGTTCATAACGGAAAGTATCTACGTAAGTACAGAGATCGCCTGAATTTCAAGCTTATATCAACGAGAGAAGATATAAACATTGATGATAATATGGTTAGCAGTTTCATCGAAGAAAAATGGGATTGGCAAGCATTATCATCAAATACTGGTACGAATATCACTTTCGACTTTATCTTCCAGAATAGAGAAAAAGAATGGGATTGGAGTGCCCTGTCTAAAAATTCAACGATAAAATGGAATGATACAAAACTGCGTGAAATTCTCAAGGACCCAGTTATAAAAGCCGCCATATCTTGGGACGATGTAGTAGCAAAGAGAGAGTTGCATATTGATGACACACTTATTAAGTTAATGGATGGCATTAACATTAATTGGTTTGAGTTATCAGGCAATCCGTCGTTCTCCCCTTCTATTAAGAGCTTGAAGCGAGCAATCGAAGAGGGAGCAAAGATTAATTGGAGTGCTCTGTCAAAGAATCAGAATATTGATTTATCTTTTGCTAGAGAATATAGAAACTTCTTAGATTGGAAGGTACTCACATCCAACAAGAAGGTAATTAAGATTCAGGAAGAAAAGATTCTTGATGAATTTATTGATTTCCTCGATTGGTCATATGTTTCAGAGCACATTGAACTTACAAATCAAATTTTGGTTAAGTATAAGGATTCTCTGATATGGAAATCAATAAACAACAGATTTGATTATAATCAGTTAGACCTTTCTGTCATTGATAGCATTAAGGACAAAATTGATTGGACTAAGCTTTCGTCATCATCAGTCCTATTTACTGAAGATTTCTTGCATCAATATAGAAATAGTATTGATTGGTTTGCATTCAGCAAAAATGAATCTGTTGACTTTACGGCAGACTTATACAGAGACTTTATTCCTGAACTGAATAGAGTGAAGTTTATCGAAACATTATCAGAATGCCGTACACATGGCTACAGTAGACTCAAGGTGTACCATTTCTCACACATGTTCAACGCAATAGAAATTATCAAGAACAGAAAGATAATGAGTAGAAACAAAGCAGAGGAAACCAAAGCATTGAAATATGATGCTGCAGGAGCTGTTGTACATCGTACAAACAAAGCTCACCCTTATGCAAGATTCTATTATCGTCCAAAATCTCCTACGCAATTCTATAATGAATGTTTAGGATGGGATGACTCATTGACTATGTGGGATAAATCATATTATCCTCAGGCATGTAATTTACATTTGCCTAAGTGTCCTATGCCTGTATTCTTTGAGTTTGACATACGTGAGATTATTGCAAAAATGCCTGATAAATGCTATTATAGTAACGGAAACCTTCAAACTAATGCTGCGTTAGTTTACAAGGTTGATGATGATCCTACAAGAATCCGAACGAAATATCTGTATAATGACATTTCTGATGCATATGACATAGCAACTGCTGATGGTGGCTATGATCCTTCCTA
>OJOS01000423.1_pt1 | contig 23210 bp, 22 predicted proteins | sample 1598271 | NCBI WGS metagenome assembly OJOS01 (sample SAMN03922451, study PRJEB24848) | human gut metagenome | isolation source: stool sample | host: Homo sapiens | place: Germany | collected 2009-11
ACAAACTGATTAAACTTGATGGCTCTGTTCTGAGCTACATCCGTCACTTCTTCATTTGTACAGCTAGAAAATGCCGCTACGGCCATTCCTAACAAAAAAAGATTCGTTTTCATTTCGCTTTGATTTTTAATATGAATATTAATTGTTAACTAGTTTCATTAAATAGGTAGTGGAATATCGATAAAATCGCCCCAGCCTTCGACTGTGGGATCGAACGCTCCACTGCCTTCTAACCCCTCTTTGTCCGAGATCTCGATTCCATCTACCACAATAACACCGCCACGAGGTTGCCCCACCACTTGGTCGGTCACATCAAACTCGAAATTCTTGAACTTGCCGTTATAGAGCTTTACCTCCAAGTTCAGCGTGAAACGCCGCTCCGCCCTGATGTAATGATCGCCCGGATAGTTGGGCACACCGAAAGTATTCACCCGGACTTCCGCCCCGTAATCCTCCTTCGTACAGTCGAAGAGGATTGTTGCAGTCTCATCACCCGTATGTCCATCCTTCAGGTAGACGCTCTCTGCCATACCAGCCAATGCGCCTCGTGCCAAGGCCACGTACTGCAATCCTTTCTTAAACTCGTAGCGTATCAGGTAAGTATACACCAACGGTTTCATCCTGACTGGCAATTTCACCGGCTCCAAGGTGCGCTCTGTTTCGTAGTTCTCCTCGTAATTTCCATAGAGCATATCCGGCTGGTTCATGGTACGCTCGGAAGCGTGCGGCTTCTGGAAGTTGCCCCTGCTCACGGTACGGGTAGTTGCTGAAGCTGTGGCTACAGCTGTTAGGTCGTTGAACACGATATATTCTGTATCGTTATTATAAAAGAGCAACGAAGCCATTCCCTCCGGCAGGGGAAGACGTCCGCCCGTTGCGGGAATATTGCTTTCGCCAGAACGCGCTGCTTCCTGATACGTCACCAGACGTACACCTCCGGCAACTTCTGGACGCAGTTCATCGTAGCTGCCCTTCCACTCCGACTTCCACTCCTGTTTCCAGTTGTGATCGTAGGGACGTTCCCACTCCTGCTCCCAACTGAATTGCGCATCCACCTTGACACTGGTTCCGTGCTGATCGTGGTCATAGCACAGGTCCTTCCGACAACCTGTACACAGCAAAAGACACAGTATTCCCATATGCCCCCATTGTATTCTCATCTGACACCTCCTTTCTTTCTGTCACCGTTCCACAGCCGCCACACCAGGGAAAACTTTAGCTTTAGTGGACCAAAATAGTTCATCCGGCTGCTCTGCTGGTAGACATAATGCCCGTCGATCGGCAGATACTCTTCGTACCAGGCATGCATGAACCCCACGCCAATCCCCGCTTCGAACGAAAACCTGTGGCTGACGGGGAACATATAGCCATAACTTAGACCGGCCATCACAGCCTCGCCCTTATAACCATCCTTGCCATTCTCCAAATCGTACCAAGAGAATCCGCCCAAAAGCCCCACGTAATGACCGTGCCACGGACGCTTCGCCTTGAACCAATACCGCCCTTCTGGGCTTATGGTAGCCAACTGATAATATTTATGCTTATGATTGTTCTTCCACCAAGCCATCTCCCCTTCCAAATTGACAGACCATCGGTCGTTGATAAGATACTCCACCTCCAGCGAAGGCATGAGGGCAGCATCATACAGAAGATTGGTCTTTAGAACCAGTTGGTGCGACATTTCCATGTCGGTACGTGCTCCTTTGGACACTTCATCACCATGAAGGTCATGTTTGCCCTCTGCCAACTCTGACTTATGACATACCCCGCCCTCGGAGTTATTTTCACATGAACACACCCGAACGGCGCCGGCCGCCTGTGCCGGACAGACACATCCACCACTGAGAAAGGCGGACAGTAATATCAAAACTCCAAGTTTCATATCCGTACATATTTGAATTTTAAGAATCACCAAAGTTCCATTCATTTCTCCCTCGCAAGAATCATCGTTGCAAATATAGTATATTAATATAAAATAACAAATAGATAAATAAAAAAATATAAGCTAAAATTATAAATAGTATAAATTATTTTCTTGATTTTTCCATAAAATAGTATATAAAATATTAACATACAATGATATAGATATTTTGCCAAGAAAACTATTTTTACCTAATATCTATGTATTTTTTGCCAACATTTGTTTCAATATTAAGATGGCAGATAAAATAAAAAACAAATATTCTTTTATTTGTTTTTCAAATAAAAGAATTATATTTGCGACATAGCATTTGGTGCTAACGTGCTCCTTCACGTTACCGGGTAGTGCGTATTGTATTATCCGGTTTCTTTTTGGAGCAGTATTATGTGTAACTAAACACCGTATGAAGAAGTACGGAACTACATTATGAACACAATTAAAATTTTTGAGAATGAGCAATTCGGAAAGGTAAGAATTGCAATGAGTGAGAATAACGAACCTTTCTTTTGCTTGGCAGATGTGTGCGGTGTTATAGGCATTGCTAACGCAAGAAATGTCAGGTCAAGGCTTGAAGAAGATGATGTCTGCCAAATGGACACCATAGATTCGTTAGGTAGAAATCAACAAGTTACATTTATAACCGAAAGCGGTTTATATGATGTGATAATTCGCAGTGACAGCGAAAAGGCAAAGCCATTTCGCAAGTGGGTGACGAGTGAAGTTTTGCCTTCAATTCGCAAGCATGGCGCATACATGACCAACGAAACACTTGAAAAGGCTTTGACCTCACCTGATTTTTTGATTCAGCTTGCCACCAATTTAAAAGAAGAAAAGCAAAAACGTATTGAAGCCGAACAAAAAGCAGAAGTTGCCGAGCAGAAAATTCAGCAAGATGCTCCTAAAGTCCTTTTTGCTGATGCTGTCTCAACTTCACATCGCTCTTGTTTAATTGCTGAACTGGCTAAAATATTACAACAAAATGGGGTGAATATCGGTCAGAACCGTTTGTTTAGCTGGATGCGCGAGAATGGTTATCTTTGTCAAAAGGGTGACTACTACAATCAGCCGACGCAGAAATCTATGAAATTGGGACTTTTTGAGCTGAAGCAAACCACCATCAACAAGCCGGATGGTACCATGCTTGTCACGACCACGACCAAAGTAACCGGCAAAGGACAAGTATATTTCGTGAATAAATTCCTATCCAAATAAAAAACAAGCGGTGCGAAGCTGCACCACACAACAGTATAACAATGGACGAAATTACCACAATCCTTGACAGTACAAGACCTGTTTCTGACATTATCAGTGATTTGAAAGAAAAATCAGTAGATGTGCCGGAATGGAGCAAGTCGCTGAAAGATTACGATCCTTCCAGACATAAAATTGTAACTGATAAATTTTCTCGTAAAGACAAAATAAAATCTGATGGAAGAGTCGATCCGGCTTCGCGTATTCATCTTGGCCTGGAGAAACTGCTTGTGAAACGTATTACGGAATTCGCTTTCGCTATTCCCGTCAGACGTGTCTACCATAATACGGAAGAAAATGAAAAACGCCAGCAGATAACCAAAGCTATTGAAGCAATCTATAAATATGCCCGTATAGATTCCGAAAACATCAGACGTGGCAATGCCTATTTCGCATCCTGTGAAATTTTCACCATCTGGTATGTGGTAGAGAAACCCAACACGCTATACGGATTCAACAGCAAGTATAAGCTGAAATGCAAGACATACTCGCCGATGGACGGGGTTAGATTATATCCCTTGTTTGACGAGTGGGGAGACATGATCGCCATGTCCTTCGAATATAAGAAGAAGATAAAGGATAAGGAGGTCACTTTCTTTGAGACATATACCGCTGACCGTCATTACAAGTGGAAACAACAGGGAGAAGCCAGCTGGATTGCTGTTACAGATCCCGAAAGGATTATCCTCAAAAAGATTCCCGGAGTTTATGCATACCGCCCCGCTCCTGTTTTTCATGGACTAGAGCATATCCGTGAGGAAATTGAATACACGCTCTCCCGTAACTCAGACGTGATAGCCTACAATTCCGCCCCCTTATTGAAAGTGACAGGCGAACTTGTCGGTGACGAGGACAAGGGAGAGGCCCGCAGATTGTTCCGTCTAAAGAATGGCGGTGACATAGCTTATGTTTCATGGACCCAGGCCATAGAAGCCCTGAAATATCATGTGGATACATTGCTCAAGCTTTTCTTCATGCAGGCCCAGATGCCAGACCTATCTTTCGAAAACATGAAAAGTCTTGGTAACATAGGTTTTGATGCCAGACAAATGATATTGTCTGACGCCCATCTGAAAATCGGGGATGAGTCAGGTGCCTGGATAGAGTTCTTTGAACGGGAGTGTAATGTCATCAAAGAATTTCTGAAAATGATGAATACTTCATGGGCTGATGAGATTGACAATATAGAAGTTGAGCATGTCATTACTCCGTTTATTCAGAATGATGAGGACGCGCTGATTAACAGATGTATGAAAGGGAATGGAGGCAAAGCGATATTCAGCCAGCTTGAATCCATCGAAATGGCAGGTTACTCCAATGATCCCAAAGGAACATTAAACCAGATTCAAAAAGAAGACAAAGCGGACCGACAGGCAAGGATGAACAACTTGTTTGAAGGTGCCGAATAATAAATAACAAATATGGGAAATATGAAAAATATTGTATTTAAAGAACAAGAAGGCGTATTTGTCGCAGATTTCGCCTCTGAAGGCAATTGTGTAATTCAAATAGACAACGGAAATGTTGAACCGCTAAAAATCTACCGGCACATGCCTGAAATGGAACCAAGTGCCTATGATGCGATTCCACTTCACGGTCCCTATCAGCGGATAATCGACCTTTGTGTACCTGCCGGGATGATGATTCGCATTGTCAGTACTACCGCTGTTACTGCCGCTAAGATGATTGTATTACCTCAAGCGAGTGGTAATGGCTCATCCGTAACCGGGGCAACCGCCAGCGTTGATGCGAATGTAGGTACACCTTCTGTGGATGTAACAATGAAAGAAGGCAAGCTGAATTTCGCTTTTAAGAACCTCAAAGGGCAGAAAGGAGATACAGGTGTAGTTGGCGCCAAAGGTGATAAAGGTGAACAGGGACAAACTGGGCCCAAAGGAGATAAAGGAGAACAAGGTGCTGCTGGAGCGAAAGGAGACAAAGGCGATGCCGGTGCAAAAATCAAATCAATAGCTTTGACTATCAAAGGTACAGTCATTACCGGCACAGCGACTCTGACCGATGACAGCACTGCCTCTATTACCGGTACATATACTCCTGGAGAATAATTAAATTACTACAGATATATGAAAAAGTATATTGGAACAAAACAGATTGAGGCAGAACCTATGACATTGGGTGAAGCTTGCAGTAAAGGCTTAGTAAAAAGTGAAATAGAAAAGAATGAGTCTTATAAACTGGGATATCACACTCGTACTGAATATGGCTATGAAAGTTGGTCACCCAAAAAACTGTTTGAAGAATCATATCGAGAAGTCAAGGAAGAAACTCCTATCTGTTTCGGTGATGCTATAGACGTTTTGAAACAAGGTGGCGCTATCCGTAGAAAGGGCTGGAACGACAAATGGGTATTTGTCATCAAGCAAATCCCGGCTCATATAGAAAGCGACATTATCCCCAAGATGCAATCTCTTCCGCAATCAGCAAAAGACCTTATTCTGAAAGGTAAGGGTTTCATTGACTATACTAGTCAATGCCTTATTTACAACGAGAACACCGGGCGTGCTGATTCATGGGTTCCGTCTATTAGCGATGTGTTTGCCGATGATTGGGAGATTGTTCAATAGCCTATCTGCCACGTGTAGAAAATGTAACGGGTGCGTTGGATGTCTGTAACGCTGGCGCACCTTGCTAAATAAGTAAATAACATGAAAGTACCAATAGATAATATGACTTTTGCTGAAAATGAATACCACAGAGGCAATAAGATATGGAATGCTCAAACACTTTATAATTTCGCGAAAGCAAAGGAATACCCTGTACGTGATATGCCATTGTGGAATATAGACCTGACTGTTGAACCATTTGAGTGTAGTCAGCTTCATAGCTTCATCTTTCAATGCAAACGTGTTCGTGATTGTTCTTTAGACCACCCTATTATATTGGATGAAGTAGGACAAATAGCAGACGGATACCATAGATTATGCAAAGCTATCTTGGAAGGTAGGAAAACGATTAAGGCTATCAGGCTGCTGGAAATGCCGGCACCTGATAGAATTGAAGAATAACGCCATGTCAAAAAAGATGATACCCTCTAACATATCCTCATACCATTGCAAGGATTGTGTGCATTCGTATGACCGACATGAGAAGAACTTGAAAGGTGAGTTCTTCATGTGCCGTTGTCCATTTTTCACTTCCAGCCGCTTTCTTAACCGTGACGTATGTGACAAGTTCAAGAAAAAAGTGAGCTAATCTTAAAAACAGAACAATCTTTTTTGTCTTACCCCCATGTTTTTTCTACCCACTCCAAAAAATAGCTTAAAAACAGAATAGTATGGCAAAACCAAACATTCCAAATCAGAAGAAGAAATATCAGGAACTCAACAGCCGGCTAAACAGATATGTTGCCCTTGTTGAGCAGATATACGATACTCTTAATCTGGAAGCCGCAAAGATTGCATTGAATACTGAATATGATGCCGACAGTGGTACTGTCTTCAAGTTTTCTGACTATCCGCAAACCAAGAAGTCTATTGCGGACATTCAAGCTCAGTTCGTAGATGATATTCGGTCTGTTATCTATCGTGGTACTTCTGATGAGTGGAAGAATAGCAATGAGGTACAAGATTTGATGGCTGACAAGGTTCTGAAAGCCTATACCGCCACTATTGATAAAGAAAAGTACAAAGTTCTCTATCAAACCAATTCTGATGCTTTGAAAGCATTTCAGAACCGCAGGGACAGAGGGTTTGATGTATCGGCTAAACTCTGGCAACAGTCCACCGTTTACAAGGAGGAACTGGAAGCCGCCATCTCCTGTGCTATTCAGAAAGGAACAAGTGCCGTTGCCCTAAGCAAGCAAATATCCAAACACCTCCTTGATTTTCCATCGCTCCAAAAAGACTACAAAGAGAAGTACGGAAGTGCAGAACATCTAAAAGATTGTGAATACCGTTCTATCCGGTTGGCTCGGTCTGAAATCAATATGGCTTACCGGACCGCCGAAAATGAGCGTTGGAAGCAAATGGACTTTGTGGTAGGTTATGAAATCAAACGCTCCGGAAGAGAGTTTCCTTGCACTGTATGCGAATCCCTTGCCGGGAAATATCCCAAGGATTTTACTTGGGTTGGTTGGCACCCGAATTGTTATTCCGATGACAGCGAAGTGCTTACAAACAGAGGGTGGAAACTGTTTAAAGATGTATTTGATGATGATTTGATATTGTCATTGAATCCTACTAACAGAACACCTGAGTGGGTAGAGTTTACGGATAGGCAGTGTTACCGATATAATGGTGACATGATACACTTTTTCAATAAATCATTGGACTGTTTGGTCACACCGGAACATAATATGGTTTATTTAAACAAGAATGATGGCAGGATAAAGAACTGCCAAGCTAAAGAGTACACAAAGGGGAAAGGGGCTTTTTATAGAGGATGCGAATATGAGTCGGAAGATGTTGCATTTTATGAGATAGACGACATCAGAATACCATTTGACCTGTTTTGTGAGTTTATGGGGTATTGGCTTTCAGGCGGGAGTACAATGGGAAACGCCGGGGTTGTTATCTCCCAACAAGAAGGTGAGCCTGCACGGGACAGAATTGTAAACTGCGTGAAGCGTATCGGATTTGAGCCACATTTAGACAAGCAAAAAGTTGCATTTTATAGTACTCCAATAAGGAATTATCTGAAAATATTCGGCAAGTGTTCCCATAAATTTATACCGTCTGCGATAAAGAATGCATCTGTCAGACAGATCAGAATATTTCTTAATGCCTTTATGCTTTGTGATGGATACAGGCGACCATGCAAATCTTTTGTAGGTAATCATGGAACAGAGTTTAAGTCAGACAAGGATGAAATCCTCTATTTTACCGTATCTGAACGTATGGCAGGGGATTTGTCTGAGCTTATTCTGAAATCCGGGAATCGTCCGTCCTTTTCAGTGAACAAGGCTGGAGTGTCGCACAAAAGCAACGGAAGTATCATAACTTCAAACTACGATTGTTATTCAATCCGTGAATGCTATTCCGTCACGGCGACAGTGTTCCATAAAGAGATTCAGCATTACGATGGGTTTGTATATGACCTTACTCTGGAGAAAAACCATATCATGTATATCCGTCGCAATGGGAAATGCTTTTGGGGGTCTAATTGCAGATGCTATAAAATTCCTGTCCTCAAAACAGAAGAAGAATTTTGGGAATGGGACGGACGTAGTGAAGCAAGTACTGAAAGTGTGAACGAAGTGAAAGATGTGCCGAATAGTTTCAAGGTCTGGATAAACGATAATATTCATCGAGCTAAAAGCTGGGATAACTCCCCTTATTTCATTCGGGATAATGGGAAGTATATCCGTGAAGATTTCAAGGTAAATGTCTATAACAAGACAGAGAAAGCATTTGTGCGGAAACGTAGGACTAATCTTGCCATGAGCCGTGTGGAATATTACAACCGGACTTATCCAAATATCCCGGAAGTACAGCAGGCTGCTGTAAATGCCTACACACAGGCTGTAGGAGAAACCAACAAAGGAGCCACCAGCCGTGAAATTAATCGCAGGCTTCGCAATGGTACTGACGATGAGTATGTGGATGTGGCAAGTACATTGATAAGTCAGGCTCTTGCCAAACTCCCCAAACATGAAGGTGTTGTATATCGTGGTGAAACCATGAGCATGAAGAAGCTACAGGAACGTTTTCTGGACCGTATCGGTGACGTGGTTTCGGATAAAGGTTTTGTGTCTTCCAGCCTGTATGAAGATACTCCAAGAAAGTTTGTTTCCCATGCCGGAGTACCTAAAAGCCATAAAAGGGTTATCTTTGAAATTCAGAGTAAAAATGGGCGAAATATTAGTAAAATATCGGAATTTAATGGTATCTTTACATTAGAAAACCAACATGAAATTTTGTTCGATAGGCGGACGAAATTCTTGGTTAAAAAACGCAGAATAGAGGAAGATGGTATTTACAGAATTATTTTGATAGAGCAATGAAAAAGCAGAAGAAATACGAAATAATAAGTGAAACTGATAAAGTCGTTACTTTTAAGTATGATGGTGCAGAATGCAGCTATGCAAAAGCTTGCTACTCTTCCATAGATGAAGTTATCAAAGAAATAGATGAAGAAAGGGTAAGAGAAAAGGAAGTAGACAAGCGTATCGCTTCCCAACGTGACACTATGACACCCGAAGAACGTGAGCGTCAGGATGAAGCCGACCGCGTGGTCTTTGAGCGTTGGCAGGATGAAGCTAACACCAATCTCTATTTGGCCGGAGTGGTTGATGAAGATGAAGACCCGGATTTCAACCCGTTCAGAAAAAACAATGATTAGTCTTTGATTTTATCGTAAAAAATTACTGAGCAATCAAAATATGCTATTGAATCAAGTTGAAATAAAACCAAGTATCCATTTAAGAGATTGAATATGTACTATGTCATTTTAAAGATTGATGCACAGTAAGTTGTGGGAAAGGGAATCCGATTCCTTCTTTATTAAATGTCGTATAAACAATCTCATTAATATCATATAAAACATTCCAGTAATCAGCTGTTTTAACCCAAACACGGACAGTAATGTCAACGCTACTCGCACTTAATGAGCCTAAAACAATGATAGGAGCAGGAGTATCCAAAATACGTTTGTCCGCATAAATAATACGTTGCAATACGGTTCTGACCCTTTGTACATCCTCTCCATATTCTACTCCGAATACCCATTCAACACGGCGCATTTCCTGTTTGCTGTAATTAATCACAGCATTTCCACTGAACATCCCGTTGGAAACGTATATCATCCGATTATCAAGAGTGGAAAGTACAGCAGTTATCAAAGGAAACGGAAATGTGAGCGGTCATGATACGAATGGGAATCGTTATACTACTGTAAACGGGCAGGTTATAGGAATAGATACGCAAGGAAGAGTCACTACAGGTAACAACCGAAGTAGCAGCAACCAAAATGGAGCATCTCAATCAAATAGCGGCCGTTACGGAAACATTTCGTGTCATCTGTGCCATGGTAGTGGAGTTTGTGCAACTTGTGGAGGGGATTGTATAGCAGATAGTCCTTATGGTGGAACTTATGTATGCCCCAACTGTGATAATGGGAAATGCAGAAAATGCAAGGGTTCCGGTAAAATTTATGGTTTGAAAAGTACAGAAGGTGTAGGTTGGTAATTTCAAGGAGAACATAAAACTAAATCCATTATTCATACTGTTTTTTATTAAGAAGAATAACATAGCTACTTTTTTGTTGGTGATACTTAATAAAGGAGGTCGTTTAAATATACGCTAATATCTAAAACGACCTTCATCGTAACTGATTGTTTTAATGTTAATCTAAATTCACAGCTACATTATTTGTTTCTTATGTAGAATTTCAATAGTCAAATATATAATGACTTGTTCTTAAATTTAATATAACCTTGATCATTATTCATCATAAATTGTATTTTGCACACTTCTACAATTAATTTCAAAATTAATCATTTTATTACTAAAGATTCTAGAATATTTGCATATTTAAGCAATATTATATATATTTACCCAGTTAACTTAAATTTAATTAGAAAAATATGTTTTTATCAAAAAACAGATTTTTCAAACTCATTAAAAAAATCAATTATGTCAAAACGATTAAAATCAGTCAGTATGATGTTGTTCCTAGTGGGACTATCTACTGGAGCGGTTTATGCATCCTCTGATCCGAATACAGAGGATGTGAGAATCACATAACAGAGCGGTGTGTGTACTGGTGTAGTTATTGATGCTACGGGTGAAACAGTAATTGGCGCCTCCGTATTAGTGAAAGGAACGACCAACGGTACTATTACCGATATCAATGGTAAATTCATCCTCTCTAATATGTCACCGGGTGACATTCTTCAAATTTCTTTCGTAGGTTATGTTACTCAAGAAATTACTTGGGATGGCAAACCGGTTAATATCACGCTAAAGGATGATACACAGACACTTGATGAGGTAGTAGTCGTAGCCTTCGGTACCCAAAAGAAAGTCAATGTAACGGGGGCTGTATCATCAGTAGGCGCAAAGGAAATCTCTGCCCGTCCTGTCAGTTCAGCAGTAGAAGCTTTGCAAGGTGTGGTTCCGGGTATGAACATTTCAACCAGTAAGTCGGGCGGTTCGCTGAAAGGAACTAAAGACTTCAACATCCGTGGTACTGGTACTATCGGTAAAGGGTCTTCCGTAAGCCCGCTGGTACTCATCGATGGTATGGAAGGTGATTTGAATGCTATCAATCCGCAGGACATCGAGAACATTTCCGTACTAAAAGATGCTGCCGCTTCTTCTATTTACGGTTCTCGTGCACCGGGAGGGGTTATTCTGGTTACGACCAAGAAAGGAAAGAGCGGAAAACCGGTCATTAACTATAATAACAATTTCCGTTTCAACTCACCGTTGAATATGCCGCACATGGCTAATTCTTATGACTTTGCCTTGGCTATCAACGAACAAATGAAGAATGGGGGACTGGCTCCGATGTATAGCGAAAAGAAATTACAGCAAATCTTGGATTACCAGCAAGGTAAAAGCACCCAGTTTATGTGGGAAAGAGGCGGACGCTGGAACGAATTCGACGACCCGGACCGTACCGACATCATGCCTACCGGCAATACCGACTGGCTGCACGAACTGTTCGGTAACAGCTTCACCCAGGAACATTCTGTCAGTGTCAATGGAGGTACGGAAGCTGTTCAGTATTACTTGTCAGCCAATTACCTGGACGAAGGCGGTCTGCTGGAATATGGTAACGACAACCGCCAACGTTACTCTCTCAGCGGTAAAATCAATGCGAAGATAAACCGTTGGCTGAAAATTGGTTACAGCATCCGCTTCAACCGTACCGACTATGATGCTCCCTCTTTTGCCAGTGCCGATGACATCAACAAGAATGTATTTTACTTTGACGTATGCCGTTACTGGCCTGTAATACCCATGAAGAATCCGGACGGTTACTACACACCGGCTTCCAAAGTATATCAATTGACAGAAGGTGGACGTTACCAAACTCAGAGTGACCAATTGGCACAACAGTTACAATTCGTGATTGAACCGGTCAAGAACTGGAAAACAACTATTGAATTGAACTATCGCAGCAACTACGATTTCACTCATACGGATTGGCAGACGGTATATGGCTACGATGTCAACAAGCAACCGTATGAAATTGCCAACCAGACATCGAGTGTGAAAGAATATGCTTACAAGAGCAACTTCTTCAACCCGAATATCTTTACAGAATATGCCCTGGATCTGGAAAGCGGCCATAACTTCAAGTTCATGCTGGGTTTCCAAAGCGAACTCTTTAAACAGCGCAGCGTTACCGGACAGCAGGACGGTATCATTGCCGGTAAACCGACATTGGACACCACCGGTAGCAATGCCAAGGCATCCGGCGGTTATTCGGAATGGGCTACTGCCGGTTTCTTCGGCCGTGTGAACTACGACTACAAAGGCCGCTACTTGGCTGAAGTCAACCTGCGTTACGACGGTACTTCCCGTTTCTTGAGAGACCAGCGCTGGAACTGGTTCCCCTCTTTTTCTTTAGGTTGGAATGTAGCCCAGGAGGATTTCTTTGAAGATTACAGAAACATTGTCAACACCTTGAAGCTACGCGGTTCATGGGGTGAGCTGGGTAACCAGAATACCGACAACTGGTATCCTTTCTACCGCATTGTGGACTTCAAAACAAACAATGGTGACTGGCTGGTGAATGGCAAACGTCCGAATACCGCAGTCGAAGGTCCGTTGGTATCTTCTTCTTTGGGTTGGGAAAAGACACAGACCATGAATATCGGTCTGGATCTTGGTATGCTGAACAACCGATTGGTAGTGAACTTCGACTATTTCCAGCGTAAATCAAAGGACATGGTAGGTCCGGGTATGGAATTACCGATTATTTTAGGTACCGGTGTACCGAATGTCAACAACCTGGATATGACTTCCAAAGGTTGGGAATTGCAGGTAAGCTGGCGTGATCGCATCAAGGATTTCAACTATGGAATTACATTAGCACTCTCTGACAACAAGGTAACCATTGACAAATATCCGAACCCGTCAAAAGATCTCGGACAGATTTACTACGACGGTGCTACCTTGGGCGATCTTTGGGGATACAAATCAGCCGGTATTGCCAAGACGGATGAAGAAATGAACAAACACCTGGCAGGTAACAAGCCGAGCTGGGGCGACAACTGGGCTGCCGGTGATATTATGTACATCGATCAGAATGACGATGGTGTCATCAATGACGGTGATAACACCTTGGCAGACCACGGAGATAAAGTGCTGTTGGGTAACAAAACACCGCGTTACAACTTCGGTTTGAATTTGGACGCTGCCTACAAAGGATTCGACCTGAAAATATTCTTCCAGGGAACCCTGAAACGCGACTATATGCCGGACCCCAATGCCGCGGGTATGATGTTCTGGGGTGCTGTAGGTTACTGGCAGACTAACTTCTTTGAACCGCACATGGACTTCTTCCGTCCGGCTGATACCACCAGCCCGTTGGGTCCGAACGTCAATGCCTACTATCCGCGTCCGCTGGAAGACAACAAGAACCGTCAGGCTCAGGACCGCTACCTTCAGAATGCAGCGTATTGCCGTCTGAAAAACGTGACACTGGGTTATACGCTACCCAGCCACCTGACCAAAAAGTTCTTCGTCAACAACCTGCGCTTCTTTGTATCAGCAGAAAACCTGTTTACCATCACCAGCTTGTGTGATACTTTCGATCCCGAAACCATCGGTATCGGCAGCGACTATGACGGATGTACCTACCCGCTGTCCAAGACGGTTTCCTTTGGTTTAAGTGCAATATTTTAAATAATCTAACAGTATGAAAAAACAAATTAGTATATTTGCTTTGAGCACATTGCTCATCGGAGGATTATCCGGCTGCAATGATTTTCTGGATAGAGAACCGCTGGATAAGGTGACCCCCACAGACTTCTTTTCTTCCACTCAAGATTTGGCAGCCTACACCGTCAAACAATATTCGTTCAATACGGTGACTGGGAACTATGGTATCAACCTCTTCGGACAAGACAATAACACCGATAACCAGGCCGGTACCGGTTTTCCGAGTTTCTGGATCAAGGGGCAAACCAAGGTAAGCTCTGCAGAAGGAGACGGTCAATATAAATGGGAAAATATCCGTGCCTGCAACTATTTCTTCGACAATGTACTGCCTAAGTACGAAGCCGGAGAAATTACAGGCAGCAGTGACTAGATCAAGCATTACATCGGTGAGATGTATGTCATCCGTGCTTACAATTACTTTACCAAGCTGGTGAAGTATGGTGACCTTCCTATCATTGAAACTGCACTTCAAGATAACAAAGATGAATTGCTGGCGGCTAGTGTACGTCGTCCGCGTCATAAGGTGGCCCGCTTCATCATCGGTGACCTGGTCAAGGCAGAAGAACTGCTGATGGAATCCGCTCCGGGCGGAAAGAACCGCATCAGCCGCGATGTAGCTTACCTGTTGCATGCCCGCGTAGCATTGTTTGAAGCTACTTGGGAAAAATACCACCGCGGTACTGCCTTTGTTCCGGGCGGCAAGGGCTGGCCGGGCAAGGATGCGGAAGGTTATGACGCTGATACCGAAATTAATTTCTTTCTGGATGAGGCTATCCGCACATCTAAGCTGATAGGCGACAAAGTGGTAGGTAATTTGGTGGAAAATAAGGATACCCGCGAAGGCATGAACAATTCACTGGCTTCTATCAATCCTTACTACACCATGTTCTGCGATGAAAACATGGAAGGCTATTCGGAAATCTTGATGTGGAAACGTTTCGACAAAGGTCAGGGGGTGGTTAACAACTTGCAGATGGAGTTGACCCGTAATGGAGGTGGTTCCGGTTGGACCAGAGGCATGGTGAACTCTTTCCTGATGCGTAACGGACTGCCTGTCTATGCCAACAATTCCGGTTACAGTGAAGAATGGGAAAAGCAAGGCGTTAACAAGACGCTTGAAGGCCGTGACTCACGTATCTCTATCTTTACCAAGATGCCGGGTGACGTGAATTTCTATAAAACCGACGGTACTCCTGATTTATGTAAGATAGACTTCATCTTCGGAGATGCCCAAAGTTTGGCAACTACCGGGTTCATGGTCAAGAAAGGCAAGCACTATTCTCCTGTCATGGCTCAAGATCATGATGCCGGTACTTCAGGTGGCATTGTGTTCCGTGCTACCGAAGCCATGCTGATTTACATGGAAGCATCCTACGAAAAGAACCGGCGCGTGGATGAAACATCCGACAAATACTGGCGTGCACTCCGTAGAAGAGCCAAAGTCAACGAAGATTATAACGTAACCATCGCTGCCACCCAGATGGCTAAGGAGGCAGAAGGCGATTGGGGTGCTTACTCTAAGGGAGTATTGATTGACGAGACACTGTATAACATCCGTCGTGAACGTAGAAACGAACTGTGCGCAGAGGCTTATCGCTGGGATGACTTGAAACGTTGGAGATCTATGGACCAGATGGCTAATCTCCCTTATCGGGTAGAAGGTATGCTATATTGGGGCAGTGTGTACGAGCAGCAGTTGAAAGACAAATGTATTGTTGACCCGAAAGAAGGTAATATGTCAAGCAAGGAATTGGGTAACTACATCTTACCATACGAAAAGGTTACTGAAAACAACTCCATTGCAAGACAGCACGGTTTCCTGTTTGAAACAGCCAACTACCTGACTCCGATCAGCATGGCTACGTTCCGTCAGACAGCTACCAATCCGAGTGACTTCAGCACTTCGGTAGTTTATCAGAATCCGGGTTGGGATTACCAAGCCAACACCAGTGCTAAACCGGTAGAATAAGATTGGATAAACGCCGCGTTGTGTAATACATAGATTGAATGAAGAAGGTGTGTCGTACGTATTATGATACACCTTCTTATAATGTAATACTTATAGGGTCATAATAACAGCTTCATAGACTTTTTGTCTGATTCTTTATTTTCTAGTGATTTCCATTCTTCACTTAACTTGAATATATTGATTTTATACATCACCCCATAAAATCAATAACAAATAATTTAATTAACTGCCGCTAAGTTAAAGACTCAGTGGTGTCCAAAAAACCTTGGTGATAGCTTGGCATTTCCTGCCATATAACCAGCGAACATACTAAAAAGATACACTAATTATCATAAAAAAGTGATTAATTTATTTGATATTCAAATAAATTAGTATATTTGCATATGAATAGCGTATGGAGATGTACGCCACGTTGTGACCCGTTTCATTATAGCACAACAGGACATGAAAGCTCATTGCTCTAAGAGTGTTTTTAAGTTCTACGGAAATAGTCTGCTGGCATACATTTACCGTGCAGACTATTTTATCTAATAACTTAAAATTCATTCTACAATGGACAGAAGACAACAAGTTTTTGTAAAGTTGAAACTTAAAGCGAAGGCGTTAGGGTTCAACTCAAAGGAATTAAAGGGTATCGCCGCCAAGATTGCCGATAACCTTGAATCCCAAGAAGATGCCTCCGAAGAGGATGTAAACGCAGAGATTGACGAAAAGATCGAAGCGGTTCTCCCCTACCTCACTTTCGGCCAGTCGCAAGCCAACCGTCTGCTTGACGAATGGAAGAAAAACCACCCCGAAGCGGAACCGGACGATGAACCGAATGACAACTTTCCGGATGATACTCCGAAACCAGCTTCAAAGAAGAAACCCCAAGACAAAGAGGAAAACAAGGACGAAGAGCCTGCATGGTTCAAAGCTTACAGAGAACAACAGGATGCCCGATTTGCTGCATTGGAGGGAGAGAAGACCAGCTCCTTGCGCAAAAGCAAACTTGAAAGTCTCTTGAAAGATACAGGCACATTCGGCAACCGCACATTAAAAAGCTTCTCTAAAATGAATTTTGAGAATGACGAAGAGTTCGAACAGTTTCTATCTGAAGTCGAAGAGGATTTAAAGGCTTACAACCAGGAACGTGCCGATGCCGGTCTCTCCACATTGGGAACGCCGCCTGCGGCAGGAACAGGAAAGCCTGATAAAGAAATTGAATTATTAACGGATGCAGAAATTGACAGTATTGTCAATAACTTCTAACCGCATCAAAAAAAGTAAAGGACAATGCCAGGAACAGTAAATTTGTCAAACGAGCTTGAATCGTTTGAGACCGGAATGGATTCAGTGGTTATCCGTCGCAAAGGCGGAAGAATTATCGGTGGCCGCTCTCTGAACATGGAAGGCTTCAATGAAAAATATGTAAAAGCCGGACATATCATCATCCGCAGTACAAATGATGAATATGACTACAAGCCCATGCCCGTGTCAGATAATGCGTATTCCTCACTTCCTGAGAATTACGAATATGCTGGAATATGGGTGCGCACGACACCTGCAAGTGATGCAAGAGGAGCCATCCAATATGACGGAGAGATCAACGACAAGGCCCTGCCCTACCCTATTGACAGTATCAAAGCTGCCTTGAAGACCGCACTGCCTTCATTATATTTCATGCACGATTAAAAATAAAGGAGGAAAAATAAAATGATTGCATCACAATTTGCAGATTTATCCAAGCGTATTTTCCCGAAGTTACAGAATATCGTGGAAAAAGAGAGAGGCGAGCGCAATGGTGCAAAAAAACGCACTTACTTGCATAAGACCATGTTACGTAAAGTATATTCCGCTGACCAGAAATGGACCAGCGCATCTGTCGATACCACATACGTAAGAGCGGACACCGTTTCCATGAACTCTCCGCTTCCCATCAAGAAGCGTGATTCACTGGCCCATGCCAGCGGCACACTGCCCAAACAGGGTATCTCCCGTGTAATGGAAGAATCCGACATCAATACCATCAACATCATGAAGGCCCAGGGTGCAAAATGGACACAAATAGCATCCAAACTGACGGAAGACCCTTTGTTCTGCTCCATCGGGCTGGACGAATCCAATGAGGCGAATTTTCTGACAGCCTTATGCGAGGGGGTTGTAGCGGTTGAGGATCTGACCAATGTCGGAACAGCACTGCGTGTCAATTTCGGTTACCTGCCGAAAAACGGATTTGGTGTGACCACTCCCGGAGAGATAACCTTGGATGACATAGAACGTGTGCTCGCCGCAGCTGACGGAGACGGCAATTCCATATCAGTCATCTGTATCGCCCTGTCAACCTACAAAAAACTGCGCCAGACACAAGGAGCCAAAGAACTCGCCGCCACATACAGAGGGCAGATTTTCGACAGTGATACCTCGCTGCCCACTCCTACCTCATCATTGTTTGACGAGGCTTTCGCCGACCAATATAACGGTGTCAGATTCCTGAAGATTGACCGTTCGATCATTTATGAGAAAAACGGTGTACGCAAGGCTTACAAACCGTGGAACGCGAACCGCTTGGTTTATCTGACTACCGAAAATGTCGGCAGTTTGGTCTGGGGGACATTAGCAGAAAAGACAAGCCCGGTGGAAGGAGTGGTTTATACCACTGTTGATGAGATGAAACTTATCAGCCGTTTCAGAACTGCTAACCCTTTGGTGGAAACTACCGCTGGACAGATGCTTGCGCTTACCGTGATTGAAGGAGTAGACCAGATTTATTATCAGGATATCACCGATGCACAAACTGTTGACGCAGAAAAGGAGGCCCAAGATTCAACAGATGTGAAAGTCACCATCTGGGGACATACCTACAAAAAAACGGAGTTCGTTCAGGAGCTTAACAAGATAACCGGTGGCAAGCTGACTGCGAAATCTGCCGATGAAAAGATCATCGCCCGTGTCAACGAATTGAACGATGAAGATGAAGCCACTTTAAAAGCCACAGTGGAATCACACAAGTCTGAATAATGTATGAAAACGGTCCTGCAAGCATTGAAAGATGAAGTCCACTACAAATTAAGTAGTGGCTTCTTTGAAAACCGTTTGCTTGAAAGAAGTCTGGACGGAAATGAAATATGCACCATCGACATTCTTAAAAGCAAACCGTTCAAAGGTGCTGTGGCCGACTGTCTCATGAGCCTGATTCAGATGCCCAACTTTACAGAAGGAGATGTTTCCTTAAGTCTATCTGACAAGGATAATATACTGACGTTAGCCAACGGCATCTATAATTCAATAGGCGAAACAGAAAAAAACATTGGTGAACCGATAGTCTATATAGGAAAATAATCATGATACTTGATGATAGACCACATAAGCTACAATATCTTATTACCACTCCCGGTTACGAAGACAAGAACGGCGATTACCACCAGGGTGAAAGCCGATGGGAAGGTGATATCCCATGCCGGAATGTTCCGGCCGGAAAAGCTGAACAAAAGCAATTTGAGGACGGAGCAGTCCGTACCTATTCAGCCACGATACGTCTTGATGCTGAATGCCGGGAATTTACTGTTGGAGATCGTGTGAAGTTATTCCTGTCAGGAGATATCGTTAGAGAATGTGAGGTCAAAGGGTTTCATCGTTATCAACTATATGCGAAACTATGGGTATAAAAATGACGACACCTGCAAGTCGGATAGACACCCTTATCAATAAGGAAAAAGAACGTGTTGAAGTGTTAACTGTCCGCGCCCTCTCCTACCTTGGAGAATTGTGTGTAATCGAAGCAAGGAACAGACCGCAGGAGATAAGCTGGTATGACCGGTCAGGAAACTTGCGCAGTTCGATTGGCTATGCCATCATCCACAACGGAAAAATACTTGAATACTCAGATTTCACACAAGTACGACAAGGTAATGAGGGAGTCAGGAAAGGCAAGGCACTTATTGAGGAATTATCTAAAAAATTCGCGAATGGCTACGTACTTGTTGTAGTAGCCGGAATGAACTATGCTGAATTTGTGGAAGCAATGGAAAATAAGAATGTACTTGCATCCGCCGAACTTTTTGCAAGAAAGGAACTACCGGGAATGATGAGTAAACTGAAAAAGCAACTTGCATCATGATGAAGTCTGATATTGAAATCAAAGATGATATTTACAAACACATCAAAGGTTCCCTTTTGGAAAAAGTCGTGAACGGAAAACTTTGCAAGGCATCAAAAAGACCATCCAACTCTGACAGGGAGGATATAGTCATATCAATCCTTGAAAATGGAAGCGGACAGATACAGGAAGCTTTCGTGAATGTGAACATTTATGTAAAGGACAATATCCGTAATGGCGAGGCGGAAATGAATGATGCACGCTGTAGAGAACTTTGCAAAGTCGCTATCCAAGTATTGGAAACAGGGCATGGAGAAAGCTACCGCTTCACGCTGAATAAACAAAGGGTGCTTGAAGTGAACGGAAAGAACGAGCACTTCATTAACAATAAACTATTATATTCATTCAATAACGAATAAGATCATGGAATTATCTTGGGGAAAATGTACTATCAAAATTGGAAAGCTGCAAAGCAGCGGAGAAGCTCCTTCATCTTGGATTGATATACCGACACCTGTCGAGAACTCTACAAAATTGACACCTACAAAAGGTGCGAAGAAAGAGGCCAAGATTGAAGGTGGAGAAAACGAGGCTGTCAAGTATGCGGCAAACACCTATACGTTTGAGTTTGAAATCCGGGCTGGCAAAGGCCGTAGAAAACCGGTGGAAGATACAGATGGTGTGATTACAGGTGAATACGCTGTCAAGCTCCAGCCTGAAGACAAAACTGTTGAAGGTATCATAATCGACAGAAGCGTGTTGTCCTTGGAGGATACATACGACACAGATAATGGCACCAAGTGGAAATATACCGCTGACGTATTGAAACCTAAGACCGGCAATCAGGTAAAATTCGAAGTCGTAAATTTTAATGGTGCCGGCAGCCTTCGAGTGATCATCACAGATGATGGCGGAGCCGGCATGTGGAAATTATCTACAGAAACGGACTGGCATCATAGCGGTACTTCAATTACCACAAAAGCCGGTCTTGTGACAATCATATATAAAGATATCGAAGGAAAAACACTGCCTACACAGACATCCGCTACTGTTAAAGATGGGGAAACAGTTGAAGTAAACGCGGTGTACACTTCTGCCGGATGATAATTTTCCATTCAGAGAACAGGCAAACGGAAAGACGTCCTTTACAGGTTGGAGGATAAACCTGCATCAAATTTATGATTTATGAATGACAAAGAGCGAAATATTGAGATGGATGTGGCCGACGCCATCATGGAAAGACCTGCCGGCTTTACCGTTGGCAAGCGGTCTTTCTTTATCCATCCCGTCACACTCGGCAAAATGTATCTTTTGGCCAGATTATTTGATTCCCTCGAAATAAGCAAACAGGTTGTTTCCACCAATCCTTATATGGAAGCCATAAGGATCTGCAAAACGAAACGTGATATTGTCTGCCGCATACTCTCCTACTCCACGTTCAACCGGAAGAACGATTTGTTCGACAATAGCAAGGTGGATAAGCGTACAAAATTGTTTTCCCGAACACTCTCTGAGGAGGAACTTGCTACCATACTGGTTCTCATTCTTACAAGTGATAATATGGATACCTTCCTGCGGCATTTCGGAATAGACAAAGAAAATACGGAAAGAAAACGGATAGCCAAAGTAAAAAAGGACAATAGCAGTATCTCATTCGGAGGCAACAGCACCTACGGAACAATGATAGACTTTGCCTGCCAAAGATACGGATGGACTTTTGATTATGTGGTATGGGGCATCAGCTATATCAATCTAAGGATGTTAATGGCTGATGCCATCACGACTGTATATCTGTCCTCTGACGAAATGAAACAACTCGGAATATCTGGTTCAGAAGAAATAATCGATGCCGGGAATCCAAAGAACAGGGAACGTATCAAAGCCCTGCTTGAGGAATGAATCGGAAAAACAGAACAATATTTTCATAATCGGTCAAAAAAATTACGGGGTCTATAATTTTATAACAAGAAAAATAGAACAAATGTCATGTCAATGCACATGATACCCATCAAATCGAAAAGACTATGGCTGGATTGCATTTTGATATAACTGGGGATAACTCCAACTTTTTACGCAAGCTAGAGGAAGCACGCAACGGAGTACGCAACACATCAAGACAAATTGAAGAAAGCGGGCTGAGTATTGAGAAGATATTCGGAAGACTGACCACGGCCGCAGCCACTTTCGGAATCAGTCTTGGAGCGCAGCAGCTCATCAGTGACATAGCTCGTGTACGTGGCGAGTTCCAGCAGCTTGAAGTGGCATTCCAGACAATGCTTGGAAACAAGGGACAGGCGGACACACTAATGTCCCAACTGGTACGTACCGCCGCCATCACTCCATTTAACCTTCAGGATGTAGCCAATGGTGCGAAACAACTGTTAGCCTATGGTACGGAGGCTAAAGATGTGAATGATACGCTTGTCCGGCTTGGGGATATCGCGGCAGGACTATCCATCCCTTTGAACGATCTGGTCTGGCTGTATGGTACCACCATGACACAAGGAAGGCTCTTCACACAGGACCTACGTCAGTTTATGGGACGTGGAATTCCATTGGCCGATGAACTTGCCAAACAATTCGGAGTAACCAAAGACAAGGTAGGCGAACTTGTGACAGCAGGAAAAGTAGGATTCCCCGAAGTGCAGAAGGCCATTGAATCCATGACCAATGAAGGCGGCAAATTCGGCGGTCTGATGGAAGCACAATCCAAAACCATTACCGGACAAATAAGCAATATCGAAGATGCAATTGACACCATGTTCAATAAAATCGGAAAGCAAAACGAGGGTGTCATCAACAAGACCTTGTCCGGCATGTCTTACCTGGTGGAGAACTATGAGAAGGTAGGTCGGTTATTGACCGGACTTGTTGCTACATACGGTTCATACAGGGTTGCAGTCATGACCGTAACAGCCATTCAGTCGCTTCAAACCTCCGGCATAGCTGCCCTGACTGTAGCGGAACGTGCCCACTACGGATGGCTGGTCTTGCAGACAACAGCACAAAAAGCGTTGAACGCTGTCATGCTTACTAATCCGTATGTGTTATTGGCAACGGCGGTTGTAGGGCTTGGAGCTGCCATGTGGGCATTATCCGACAGCACAACATCTGCTGAACGTGCTTTGGACTCGTACA
>OJOS01000426.1_pt1 | contig 23101 bp, 20 predicted proteins | sample 1598271 | NCBI WGS metagenome assembly OJOS01 (sample SAMN03922451, study PRJEB24848) | human gut metagenome | isolation source: stool sample | host: Homo sapiens | place: Germany | collected 2009-11
TGAACGGCTTGTAAATTCTCAAAATTTTTTTAGTCCCTACTTGACACAAGAAGATTTGTCCCGACTGGGACGCAATTCTGCCTTGACAGGTCTGTACACAAACTTCACTTTTCCCCAGTATGGCGTTCGCTACATTGCCATTAACGACAACTACGACACCATTGACCCGAACAGCGTAAACAACGATTTTGCGGGCATTAAGAACTGGTTCAACGAGTTTTACGCCCGTGATACCAGCCGCAAGATTCGGGCTGTTCAGAAGGCCAAGGGAGAGCGTGGAGTACCGCTGACGGTCAATGTGCCGTACGGCTATGTGAAAGACCCGGAGAACCTGAAACATTGGCTTGTTGATCCAGAAGCGGCTGCAATCGTGAAGCGCATCTTCTCCATGTGCATGGAAGGCCGTGGCCCGACCCAAATTGCAAACCAACTGTGGGTGGACAAAGTTCTGACTCCCACCGCCTACAAGCTGAGCCATGGCCGGAGTACAAACGCACCTGCCCCGGAAGACCCTTACCGCTGGGATAAAAGAGCAGTAAGTTTGATTCTGGAACGCCGGGAGTACACTGGCTGCACAGTCAACTTCAAGACCTATACTAACTCTATCTGGGATAAAAAGAGACATCTGAATCCTGTGGAAAATCAGGCTATCTTCCCGGATACACATGAGCGCATTATTGACGATGATGTGTTTGAAAAGGTTCAGGAGATTCGTAACCAGCGTCACCGCATGACTCGGACAGGCAAGAGCAGCATTTTCTCCGGTATGGTCTACTGCGCTGACTGCGGTTCCAAGATGCAATATGGTTCGTCCAATAACAGGGACTTCAGTCAAGACTTCTTTGATTGCTCTCTGCACAAGAAGAACGGGAGCAAGTGCAAGGGACACTTCATCCGGGTAAAGGTTCTGGAAGGACGTGTACTGAGTCATGTTCAGCGGGTGACGGACTACATTCTCCGTCATGAAGACTACTTCCGCAAGGTCATGGAGGAGCAGCTTCGGGTGGAAAGCACCGAAAAGCTGACCGTCCTGAAGAAGCAGCTTGCCCGGAATGAGAAGCGGATTGCAGACCTCAAACGGCTGTTCATGAAAATCTACGAGGATAACGCCAGCGGAAAGCTGAGCGATGAACGCTTTGACATGATGAGCCAGAGCTACGATGCCGAACAGAAGCAGCTGGAAGAGGAAGTTCTCTCCATCCAGCAGGAAATTGAAGTACAGGAACAGCAGATCGAGAATATTGAAAAGTTCGTCCAGAAAGCGCACAAGTACGTTCATATTGAAGAACTCACCCCTTATGCTCTCCGTGAACTGGTGTCGGCCATCTATGTGGATGCCCCGGATAAGTCCAGCGGAAAGCGGGTGCAGCACATCCATATCAAGTACGATGGGCTGGGGTACATCCCTCTGGATGAACTGGAAGCAAAAGAAAAGGCGTGACCGAAGTCACGCCAAATCTTCCCCATTTAGGGAACTTTTGCAAATACTGTTTTATGGGAACTCTGCTCTCTTCACATTCCCCCTTTCCGCCGCATACATCGGTGGGAAGGGGGAATGCAATGTGAACGTCTATCTGTTTGCAGCGGTCATCCTGCTGCTGCCGGCGCTCTGTACGGCGCTGGGAGCGGCGGGGGTCTTTCTGGTGCGTCGGGCCGACGAGCCCCGCACCCGGCGGATGCTCTGCGGCATGGCGGCGGGCATCATGCTGGCCGCCAGCGTGTGGAGCCTGCTGCTGCCTGCCATCGAGCGGGCGGAGGCCGGGATACTGCCGGTCTGGCTGGCCCCGGCGGCGGGGTTGGTGCTGGGTGCTGTGGGCCTGCTGCGGCTGGAAGAGGCTGCCGGGCGGCTGATGCACACCGGGTCAAAAGAGCATGGCCGGATGGGCCGGGTGGTGCTGGCCGTGACTCTCCACAATCTGCCCGAGGGCATGGTGGTGGGACTTGCGGCGGCGCTGGCCCTGCAGGGTGAGCCGGAGGCTGTCAGCGGGGCGCTGGCCCTTGCACTGGGCATCGGCTTGCAGAATATCCCGGAAGGCGCGGCGGTGAGCCTGCCGCTGGTGCAGGCCGGGCAGGGGAGACGGAAAGCCTTCTGCGTCGGTGCTGCGTCGGGCCTCGTGGAGCCGCTGGGGGCATTGCTGGCGCTGGCCCTCGCGGGCTGGGTGAGTGCGGCTTTGCCGTGGCTCATGAGCGCCGCCGCCGGGTGCATGGTCTGCGTGACGGCTCAGGAGATGATACCGGAAGCTGTGGAGCAGGACGAACCGGCGGGCGTCATCAGCGTAGTGCTGGGGTTCGCCCTCATGATGGCGCTGGATATTGCGCTGTAACAAAAAAGCCGATGCAGCTGCATCGGCTTTTTTGCTGTCAGTTCTCTTTTGCGAGGTAGACCGTCGTGGAGGGAAATGCGAAATCCACGCCGTCGGCCTTCATCACGTCCATGATGTTGAGGTTCAAATCGTTCTGCATCCGCAAAAACGCGCCGAGGTCGGCGGTGCGCAGATAGGCAGAGACCATCAGGTTGATGCTTGAGTCGCCGAAGCCGGTCATCCGGACAAAGGCGGTGTCCTCGTAGGTGTCGGGGCTGGCCTTGAGCATGGCGTCGAGGTCGGCCATCAGCTTTTCCAGCTGGGGTCGGGTGGTGTCGTAGGTGACGCCCAGCGTGAAGCGGTAGAGCCGCTTGTTGCGGAGGGTAGCGTTGTTGATGGTGGCACTGCTGACGGTGCTGTTGGTGAGGATGTAGATGGAGTTATCCACGGCCCGGACTTTCGTGGAGCGGAAGTTGATGTCCACCACTTCGCCCTCCACGTCGCCGACGGTGATCCAGTCACCGATGGAGAAGGGCTTGTCCAGCAGGATGACCACGCCGCTGAAGAAATTCTTGGCCATATCCTGTGCGGCCAGAGAGATCGTAAGGCCGATAAGACCGGCACTGGCCACGACGCTGCCCACGGGCAGGCCGCTTTCCTGTGCGATGGTCGCGCCGCAGAGCACCACGACGGCTACTTTGTAGACTTTATCCAGCAGGGTGAGCAGGGTGCGGTTGGTGCGGACTTCTTCGCTGGACGAGGCCAGCAGCAGAGCCGCGATGCCGGAAGCGTGGTAGAAGCCGGTGCCGATGAGGAAGACCAGCATCATCCGATAGGCTTTGAGCAGCAGGGCCGGAAGGCCGGGGATGGCCCAGGGCAGGCTGCGCAGGGCCAGATACATGCCGGTGTACCACGCGATGCGGGCCGCCGGGCGGGCAAAGCTTTCCAGCAGGGGGTGCGTAAAGGCAAAGTGCCAGCTGCGCTTCAGCAGGCGGGGGAAGAGGCTTTTTTGCAGCCAGCGGCTGACGACCCAGCCGATGAACAGCAGGGCCAGCGCACAGACGCACCGGGCTGCAAAGGCCAGCCAGCCTTCCAGCAGCAGTCCGGCGATGGAAAAGCCGAGATCGTTGATGGTGAAAAGCATAGAAACAGATACCTTCCTGACGAATAATAAAATCAGTATATCATATTACAGCCAGCGGTGCAAATCGGGAGAGGCTTGTTAAAAAAATGCATAAAAGGGCTTGACAAGACAAACCCGCCGCGTTATACTCTGCGAAGAAAGTTCGTTTCAGGGCGGGGTGCGATTCCCCACTGGCGGTACAGCCCGCGACCACTCCCAAAGAGTGCTGACCCGGTGAGACTCCGGGGCCAACGGTATAGTCCGGATGCAAGAAACGGCAGACAATTTGATTTGTTTGTGCGCGCCCTGTTATAGTTTAAGCTATGGCAGGGCGCGTTTTCATTTGTCTTCCCGGTTCCAGCGAGCGAGAAAAGGGCTTTCCAGTCTTTATTTGAATGGGGCAGCCGCCCCGGGAGGAAAATTATGAGAAAAGATACGACCCACAACCTGACCGTTGCCGCCATGCTCAGCGCAGTGGCGTTCATCCTGATGTTCATCGAGTTCCCCGTCCCGATGCTCATCCCGTCCTTCGTCAAGATGGACTTCTCCGACCTGCCCGCCCTGCTGGGCGCGTTCGCCCTCGGCCCGGTGTACGGCGTGGTCATCAGCTTCATGAAGAACCTGCTCCACATCGTCGTCAAGGGTACCAGCACTGCCTGTGTCGGCGAGCTGTGCAACTTTATGCTGGGCGCTGTCTTCTCTGCGGTGGCGGGCTTCATCTACAAGCATCATAAGAGCCGCAAGACTGCCATCCTCGGCGCGGTAGCGGGTGCCGCCGCAATGGCCGTCTTCAGCGTACCCTCCAACTACTTCATCACCTACCCGGCCTATGTGGAGTTCTACCATATGCCGCTGGAGGCCATCCTCGGCATGTATCAGGCCATCCTGCCCTCTGCCGACAGCCTCATGAAGTGCCTCGTCATCTTCAACCTGCCCTTCACGCTGGTCAAGGGTCTGCTGGACGCCGTGCTCTGCATGGTCATTTATAAGCCCCTGTCTCCCATCCTGCATGGCCGGAAGTAATTAAAAGAAAAACCTCTCAGTCAAAGCCTTTGGCTTTGCCAGCTCCCCTATCGAGGGGAGCCTCTGGCGAAAAGGGAAAGTTCCCGGTTTTGCCAAGGCCTCTCCTCGGTAGGAGAGGTGGCATCGCGAAGCGATGACGGAGAGGTTTATTTTTTTTATTGCAGTGCTCCTTTATCGAGCCACTTGCCCCTTGCAAGCCGAATGAGGAACAGGGCGCCCCGGATGCAGAGCTCGATGCACATAGCGGCCCAGACGCCCACGAGGCCCAGCCGGGGAGCCAGCAGGAAAGCGAGGGTGAGCCGGACGCCCCACATGCTGAACAGGTTCAGCAGGAAGCAGCCTGTGCTGTCGCCTGCGCCCTGCATCGCGCCGCTTGCTACGATGCTGGCTCCGAACATCGGCTCTGCAAAAGCCTCGATGCGGAGAACCTGCGCACCCAGCGCGATGACGGCGGCATCTGCCGTGAAGATGCCCATAAGGGCCGGGGCGAAGAGCCAGAGCCCCACGCCGGACAGCGCCATGATGCCTATGCCCATCATGGTGCAGAGCCAGGCGAACCGTTTCGCCATATCCCGGCGGTGTGCGCCGACGGCCTGCCCGATGAGGGCGATGGAGGCGTCCTGAATGCCGTAGCCTGCCATGTAGCAGAGGCCCTCGGCGCTGACGCCGAGGCTGTTGGCCGCGATGGCCACCGTGCCGAGGCCCGAGACGATACGGACGAGCAGCACCTGCGCCGACGAGAGGGCCGCACGCTCAGCGGCCAGCGGTGTACCCACCCGCCAGAGGTTGCGCAGGCAGGCGGAGGTGATGCGCCAGCTGCCGGGTTTTCGGATGCAAAGCGGGCCGTCCCGCAGCAGCAGGACGCCCAGCGCCAGAAGACCGCCGATGGTCGTGGAAAACGCTGTGCCAAGTGCCGCACCTGGGACTTCGAGGCCGGCACCCCAGACTGTGACGCTCTGGCCGAAGAGCTGTATCTGCCGGGTGGGGTTGATGAGGAAGAAGTTGAACACCACGTCCAGCACACAGACCAGCACGCTGATAAGGCTGGGCGTCAGGGCGTCGCCGGTGGCGCGGAGCATGGCTGTGTACATTCCCATGGCCATCGTGAAGGGGAGGGCCGCCGACCAGATGGCGAAGTAGGCGCTGGCATCGGCTTGAAGCGAGATGTCCGCCCCCAGCCACCCGGGCAGGAAGCGGCTGATGCCGACGCCGAAAGCCGCAGCGCCCAGACCCAGGATGAGGTTGAAGAGCATGGACTGCCGCAGCACGCCCCGGGCGTCCTGCCGGCGGTCGGCCCCGAGGTACTGGGCGATTTGGATCGAAAACGCGGTGTACAGTCCCACAAGGATGCCGTGGAGCAGCCAGGTGCTCGAGCTGACGATGCCGATGGCGGCGGTGGCCTCTGCGCCGATGTGGCCCACCATGGCGGCGTCGATGTACTCCATCGCCGTGACCACCAGCTGCTCCAGAATGGAAGGGATGCTCAGCGCCAGCGCGATGCGGGCCGTGTCGGACAGCGGGATGTCCTCGCCCTGCCGCATCCGGGCCGAGAGCTGCTCCAAAGAAAGTGTCATGTCGTCTCCTGTTTTCTGTGTTGATAAGTTATCTTACTATTATAGGCACGGGGAGGAAAATTGTCAAACCGGGCGATTGATTTTTTGGCTCTGGCGTGATACACTCTCGGAGTAAGAAGAATATCATTGAAAGAGGTTCAAAATATGCTGCAGCTTATTTCAGCTACCGGCCAGCAGACCGTGGACGCGCTGGCGTTCCTGCTGGCGTTTGCCCTGACCGCCCTGATGGACTCGGTCTTTCACGACAAGCTCCCCCACGACCATGGCCGTGCCTTCGCCGTCAACGGCGAGCTCTCCAAGGGCAAGGCCCGGGGTTCCGGACTCATCTTCGTGCTCTGCATCGCGCTGGTGACGCTGGCGGTGGTGCCTTTTAAGGTGGAGTACCTTATTTATACCGTCCTGCTCATCGCCTCCATGCTGTCGGGCTACTTTGACGACGCCTCCGAGACGGCGTGGAACGAGTACAAGAAGGGACTCATCGACTTCGTCATCGCCGTGGTGGCAGGTGTTACCTACCTGAACTTCAACGGCACGAGCGTCAACTTCCTGAGCACTACTTTCACCATTGCCTATCCGCTCTACCTGCTGCTCATCGTCATCCTCATCTGGGCCAGCATCAACGTGGTCAACTGCACCGACGGCGTGGACGGCCTGTCCGCCAGCCTCGCGGTGGTGAGCATCGGCACCTTTCTGCTGGCTTACGGCGAGGAGCTGGGGGACTACTCCACCGCTGCCATCGTCTTTATCGGCGCACTGCTGGCCTACCTGTGGTCCAACGCAAAGCCTTCCAGCCTCCTGATGGGCGACGCCGGCAGCCGCGCCATGGGCTTCTTCCTCGCCATCCTGGCCCTCAAGTGCGGCCACCCGTTCGCCTTCCTGCTGGCGGCGCTGGTGTTCGTCGTAGACGGCAGCCTCGGCATCCTGAAGATCAGCTTCAAGCGCTTCCTCCACATCAGCATCCTCAAGAACACCCTCACCCCGCTGCACGACCATGTGCGCAAGCGCATGGGCTGGAGCGACGAGCAGGTGGTGGCCCGCTGGCTCATCCTGCAGGCCGTCGCATCGGCGCTGCTCCTGCTGATGACCCGCTGATTTACGGATTTTAAGTACGATGTTTGTGCAGCTTTCCAAAATGCAGATTGACCCGCTCTGATTTTTGTTGCACTTTATGGATTGAAAGTCAAGCAAAAAAAGACTATACTTTAACCAACGAAAGCAAAGGCGCTTAAGTGGATGTATTCACTTTGCGCCTTTTTTGTTTTTTCGTTTTTGTGTGCGGTTCGGGAAAGCCGCACAAGATGCGCTGTCCGTGGCGCTGGAGCACGGACGACAGAACAGGATAGGGAAAGGCGGGGATCACAGTGATCAAACTCGAACACGTTGACAAGTACTTCGGAGACCTGCACGTCCTCAAAGACGTGAACCTCGAGGTCGCCGAGGGCGAAAAGCTGGTCATTATCGGACCGTCCGGCAGCGGCAAATCTACCACTGTCCGCTGCATGAACTTTCTGGAAGAGCCGACCAGCGGCCACGTCTACATCGACGGTCAGGAGCTGACCAACAAGAACAAGACCAAGATCGTCCGCGACAACATGAGCATGGTCTTCCAGCAGTTCAACCTCTACCCCCACATGACGGTGCTCAAAAACCTGACGCTGGCACCCATGAAGCTCCATCACAAGACCAAGGCAGAGGCCGAAGAGCTGGCATATCATTATCTTGAGGTCGTCGGCCTCCGGGACAAAGCGGATGTCTACCCTCCGCAGCTGTCCGGCGGCCAGCAGCAGCGCATCGCCATTGCACGCGCCCTCTGCGCACAGACCAAGATCATCCTGTTCGACGAGCCGACTTCGGCCCTCGACCCTGAGACCATCCAGGAAGTGCTGGATGTCATGGTAAAGCTGGCACACGAGAAGAACATCACGATGGTGGTCGTCACCCACGAGATGGGCTTTGCACGAAACGTGGCCGACCGTATCGTCTTTATGGCGGACGGCCAGATCATTGAGGAAGGCACGCCGGAGCACTTCTTCACCAACCCCAAGAACGAGCGCGTCCGGCAGTTCCTGAGCAAGATCGTCCGCTGAGAGGACGAACAACAAAGGTTGACACGGCAGGGACTCACAAGTTGTGGTGAGACGCCGTTGTTGATAACAGGCCGTTTTCGGAGCGGACAGGGAAAGCCGCTCGGGCCGAAAAAACAAAGAGGAGTGGTTTATTATGAAAAAGATCTCGCGTCGTGATTTCCTGAAAGTCACTGGTTTGATGGGCGCTGCTGCTGCCCTGACCGCCTGCGGCGGCTCTGCAAGCTCCACCGCAGCCTCCACGGCATCTTCTGCCGCCGGCAGCGCAGCCGCTTCCACTGCAGCACTGGGCGCTGACACCCAGGCCATCGTGGACCGCGGTGTCCTGAAAGTGGGCGTCAAGAACGCAGTTAAGGGCTTCAGCTTCCAGGATACCCTCACCGGCGAGTACAAGGGCCTCGAGGACAGCCTCGCAGAGATGATCGCAGAGCACCTCGGCGTGGACGTTGAGTTCACCACGGTCACCGCCGCCACCCGCGGCGAGCTGCTGGACTCCGGCGACATCGACGCCGTTCTGGCTACCTTCACCATCACCGAAGAGCGCAAGAAGACCTGGGACTTCTCCACCCCCTACTATACCGACTACGTTTCCGTTCTGGTGGAGGACTCCACCGGCATCAAGGGTCTGGCTGACCTGAAGGACAAGGTCGTGGGCGTCTCCTCTGGCTCCACCTCCGCTCGTGCTCTGGTCAAGGCCATGATCGACGAGGGCGTGCTGGACGGCGCAAACTTCGACGCCGACACCTTCAACGCCGACACCTGGAAGGATGGCATCTCCTTCCGTCAGTACGACGACTATCCCGCCATCAGCACCGCACTGAGCGCAGGCGAAGTGCAGGGCTTCTGCGTCGATAAGTCCATCCTCGCCATCTACAAGACCGAGGGCCGCAGCTACATTGACGCTGAGTTCAGCCCGCAGGAGTATGGCGTCGCCACCAAGAAGGGCAGCGACTTCTCCACCCTGTGCGACGACCTCGTCAAGGGCTGGCTGGCAGATGGCACCATCGAGCAGCTCATCAAAGACAACGGTCTGGATTAAGCCCAGACTTTTCAGAACCAAGAGAGCGTAGGGAAAGGGGAGTTTGCCATGTCTGGCTTGTTTTCGTTAGAGTCCTGGTCCACCGTCTGGACGCATCGTGAGAGTTTTCTGCTGGGTCTGGGCAACACGCTGCAGACCGCCGTCTGCGCACTGGCGCTGGCCTTCATCATCGGCGCTGCGCTGGGCCTGATGTCCACCAGCGGCAGTAAGCTGCTGCGCATCATCGCCCGCATTTACGTCGAGTTCGTCCAGAACACCCCGCTGCTGCTGCAACTGTGCTTCCTGTATTATGCGCTGGCATTTGCAGGCGTGAGCCTCGGCGTCATCCGCACCGGCATCATTGCACTGGGCGTTTACACCGGCGCTTACATGGGCGAGGTCGTCCGCGCCGCCATCGAGTCTGTGCCGAAGGGCCAGTTCGAGGCCGCACAGGCGCAGGGCTTCAACTATCTGCAGCGGATGGGCTACATCATCCTGCCCCAGAGCATCCCCGTGATGCTCCCTCCGATGGTCAACCAGGTGGTCAACCTCTTCAAGAACACCTCCTGCCTCTACATCGTGGGCGGCGCTGACCTCATCAGCGTGACCTACAGCTTCGTCACCGGTGCTTCCACCGGCGGCGCATACGCCCCCGCTTATATCGTCTGCGGCCTCATCTTCTTTGTGGTCTGCTTCCCGCTGTCCACGCTGGCAGCCCGCTGGGAAGCTTCCCTCAAGGAGCGCAAGGGCCGCGTGAACCCGGGTCTCAAGACCGCTGCCAAGAAAGTAGAGCTGAAGGAGGCTGCCTGATATGAAGACGCTTGCTGCAAGCCTTTCCATCCTGACAAGAGAAGGCGTCATGCTCTACCTGCTGCGCGGCGTGGCCTTCACCTGCATCATCTCGGTGCTGGGCGTCATCATGGGCCTCATCGTGGGCTCTCTGCTGGCGCTGGCCCGCACCTACTGCAAAAAGGGTCCGACCCGCATCCTCGGCTGGTTTGCTACCGCCTACATCGAGCTGTTCCGCAACACGCCCTACCTGCTCTGGATCTTCATCTGTGTGGTGTTCTGCCCCTGCCCGGGCTTCTTCGCCCGCAAGATGTTCGGCCTGACCAGCGTGGAGATGAAGCTTCTGTTCAAGGCCGCTCTGGCCCTCATCCTCTTCAACTCCTCCGTCATCGCCGAGATCGTCCGCGGCGGCCTGAACGGCGTGTCCAAGGGCCAGTTCGAGGCCGGCTATGCACAGGGCTTCAACACCGCTGAGGTGCTGCTCTACATCGTCCTGCCGCAGGCTTACCGCAACATCGTGCCGACCCTGCTCAGCCAGGTCATCACCACCATCAAGGACTCCTCCTATCTGGCAAACGTGGCCACCATCGAGCTGATGGCCCGCATCCGCCAGCTGCTGAGTGCCGCCGGTACTTACAACGGCCTCGGCACGGTGAACGTCTCCGACGTCATGGTGCTGTTCGGCACGGCCTGTGTCATCTACTTCATCATCAACTTCACCCTGAGCTGTGTGGTGCGCGCAATGCAGAACCGCCGCAAGAAGGCTCTGGTCTTTGCCCCGGCAAAGGCCGCATAAACTAAGACCTATTCCAATTTCCCAATTCCCAATTATTCTCCTGTCATTGTTCTGTCAATGCCAAAAGCGCCCGGCGGGTCATCCGCCGGGCGCTTTTGGTGTATAGAGATAAAAATAGAAGCTTTCCAAAAGCCTCTCCCTTTGGGAGCAACAACGACGACCGCCGCCAGCGGCGGAAACAGGGAGGAGCTGTTGGGGCCGCGGCCAGCAGGATGCGAGGCCCGCACCAAGGGCCGAAGCAGACGCTGGGAGCCGCAACCCGGGCAGTGGCACGCCGCAGGCGTGACGGAGAGGTTATTATGATGCAGCTTTCGCTGCCGCCTCCACCACATGGCTCACGAGCACGGAAGTCGTCACGGTGCCGACGCCGCCGGGGACGGGGGTGATGGCCTCCACCACCGGCTCTGCCTCACCAAAGCGGACGTCACCGCAGAGTTTGCCTTCCTCGTTGACATGGATGCCCACATCCACGACGACCTGACCGGCCCGCAGATGCTCTGCGCCGATAAAGCCCATCTTGCCCATGGCCACCACCACAACATCGGCCTCGCGGCAGACATCGGGCAGGTTCTGGGTGCGGGAATTGCAGAGGGTGACGGTAGCGTTTTCCCGATCCAGCATCATGGCTGCGGGCTTGCCAACCACGAGGCTGCGGCCCACGACGACGGCCCGCCTGCCGGAGAGGGGGATGTTGTAGAATTTCAGGATCTCAAGACAGGCCTGCGCCGTGCAGGGCGGGTAGCCGACGGCAGTGTTGGTGAAGACGCCGGCCAGCGAGCCGTCGGTGATGCCGTCAATGTCCTTTTCGGGCGAGAGTGCGGCGCGGATGGTCCTGTCATCAAACTGTTTGGGCAGGGGGCGGAAGAGCAGACAGCCGTGGATGGCGGCGTCTGCGTTGATGCCGGTAATGACGCGCAGCAACTCTTCCTGCGAAGCGTCGGCGGGCAGAAGGAACTGCTTCACCTCGACGCCCACTTTTGCACAGCGGGCCATGACACCTTTCTCGTAGGAGAGGTCATCGGGGCGTTCGCCCACCCGGACGACGGCCAGCGTGGGGACAACGCCCTTTTCCCGCAGTGCGGCGCAGCGGGCAGCATTTGCTTCGTTCATGGCGGCCACGACGGGCGCACCCTTCAAAATGGTAGACATATACGTTCCCTTTCTATGCATCAGGCCCGCAGGCGGCTTGCCACGGACTGGTAGACTTCGTCGGCCAGCGGCAGATATTCCGCCAGCATCTGGGCCGCTTTTTCGTCCAGCGCGGCGGCATGGGCGCGGTCCGTCATGAGCTTTGTGTTGATGGCGACATTCAGAGCCGACGCCTGAAGTGCGGCCTTGCAGAACAGCGCCGCACAGCCTGCGTCTGAGACGGCCAGCACACTGCCCTTTTCGGCGTAATCGGCCGCAAGACGGATGCCCTCACAGCAGGCGTCCATGATGTCCAGCGGCACGGCGCAGGCCCCGTCCAACGCCTCGGCCAGCACAGCGGCCTTGCGGGCCTGCTGTTCGGGCGTCTCTCTGGGCAGGCCGTAGGCCGCCGCCAGAGGCGTGAATGCGTCGGCGTCAGCCTGCACGAGGGCTTCCAGCCGTTTGCGCAGTGTTTCAGCACGGGCATTCAGCGCCAGGATCTCTTCTTCCACAACGGCGTATTTCTTTTTGCCGGTGGTGAGATTCCCCACCATATTGCCCAGCGCGACGCCTGCCGCGCCCACGAGGGCCGCTGCGCCGCCGCCGCCCGGGGCGGGGGCTTTGCTGGCAAGCTGGCTCAGAAAGTCCTCACAGCTCAGTTGTGTCAAATCCAAAGTAAAGTCCTCCCTCTGTCACGAATCCGTCCAGTTTTTCGTCATAGGCGTCCACTGCCGCCGCGTCCACCCGCTGGGCCTCAAAGGCCACGCCCAGTTTCACAGCCCGGGTGCAGCGGGGGAGGTAGCGGTCATAATAGCCTTTCCCCATCCCCACCCGGTGGCAGACTGCATCAAAAGCCGTGCAGGGGACCAGCACGAGGTCGAGCTTGTCCGGTGGCAAAACTGCAGACCGGCTCAAAATGGGCGTGCGGATGCCGTAAGTACCCACTTCCCAGCCGTCCGGCCCCGGCACAGCGGCTGTCAGCGAAAAGCCCTCTCCGCAGACGGGATAAGCCAGCGTTTTACCCTGCCGGGCCGCTTCCACAGCCAGCGTCGAGAGATCGGCTTCACCGCCGAAGGCCGCATAAAGCAGGATGTTTTCTGCCTTTTTGAAGCAGTCCAGAGCCATGATGCGGGCGCAGAGAGCGGCGTTGGAATGGGTGCGCTCGGTGTCCGACAACACCCGGCGGGCCGCAATGCCCGCTTTGCGCTGTGCGGCTTTTTGCTCCGTGATGGTCATGGCAATGTGCTCCTTTCTGCACCCGATGGGCAAATCTGCACAAAAACCGGAACGGATTTTTGTTATAATAATAAGCGCTGAGCGCAGAAAAAGCAAGGCTTTGGCAGGATGGGTGAAATATCTTCATTTAACCGAAAAGAAACGAATCAAACCGTATCGGTTTGTGCGAAATGCTGTTGAAGAAATCCACGATGTCTGGTATCATGGAAACAGACGGGCCGGAATGAGCGGACGCCCGCGCGAACTGATTTTTTGCATCAGAGAGAGGGGTAAATAGTATGTACAACGATATGATGGATACCATCGGCCTCGTGGAAAAGGCCGACCCGGAGCTGGCTGCGGCCATGGACCGTGAGCTGACCCGCCAGCGGGAAAATATCGAGCTCATCGCCAGCGAGAACATCGTCTCGCCCGCCGTCATGGCCGCCATGGGCAGCATCCTCACCAACAAGTACGCCGAGGGCCTGCCCGGCAAGCGCTACTACGGCGGCTGTGCCTATGTGGATGAGGTGGAGAACATCGCCATCCAGCGCGCCTGCAAGCTGTTCGGCGCAAAGTACGCCAACGTCCAGCCCCACTCCGGCGCACAGGCCAATCTGGCCGTCTACTTCGCCCTGCTCGATCTGGGCGATACCGTTATGGGCATGGACCTGTCTCAGGGCGGTCATCTGACCCACGGCTCTCCGGTGAATATGTCCGGCAAGAACTATCACTTCGTATCCTACGGCGTCGGCGAAGATGGCCGCATCGACTATGCTGAGCTGGAAAAGCAGGTCAAAAAGGTCCGTCCCAAGATGATCGTGGCAGGCGCTTCGGCCTACCCCCGTGCCATCGACTTCGAAAAGCTGGCTGAAATCGCCCACGGATACGGGGCCTTCCTGATGGTGGATATGGCCCACATCGCGGGCCTCGTGGCTGGCGGGATGCACCAGAGTCCGGTGCCTTATGCCGACGTCGTGACCACCACCACCCACAAGACCCTGCGCGGCCCCCGCGGCGGCCTCATCCTGACCAATAATGCCGTGCTGGCCAAGCGCATCAACTCCGCCGTCTTCCCCGGCACCCAGGGCGGCCCGCTGGAGCACGTCATCGCGGCCAAGGCCGTCTGCTTTGGCGAGGCACTCAAGCCCGAGTTCAAGGACTACGCCCGCAAGATCGTGGAGAACGCACAGGCCATGGCCGCTGAACTGCAGGCTCGCGGTGTCAAGCTGGTGTCCGGCGGCACCGACAACCACCTGATGCTCCTCGACCTGCGGGACGAGGAATGCACCGGCAAGGAGCTGGAAGCCCGCCTCGACAGCGTCCACATCACCGCCAACAAGAACACCGTCCCCGGCGAGACCCGCAGCCCCTTCGTGACTTCCGGCGTCCGTCTGGGTACACCGGCTGTCACCACCCGGGGTATGGGCGAGGCCGAGATGAAAGTCATTGCGGACTGCATCGCCGACTGCATCTGGCACTATGACGAGAAGAAGGACGACATCTCCGCCCGTGTGCTGGCCCTGACCAAGGCTTTCCCCCTGTACGAATAATGGATTTTTGACGTGTCTAAGCCTCCCCCTCTGGAAGAGGTGTCACCGAAGGTGACCGAGAGGGCAAGCTCGGTTCCAAAGAATATCTGCACAGCGATAAGCATTAGCTTTTGTAAGAGTGATGCTATCGCTGTGTTTTTTATTTCTCTGCAGCGTCCCTGCCCTCTCAGGCGCTGCGCGCCAGCTCTCCCAAGGGGAGAGCCTGAAAAGGAAATCATTTCCTCAGCCGCAGGGTCTGACATGCTTTGCCTTTCGTATCTGGTAGGATGGAATAGAGGACAGGCCCCGAGGGCGCTGACTCTGAACGAGGAACAAAAAACTTCTCACCAGCGGAAAGGAAAGGATACTATGAGTAATTATCAGATGCAGATGCCCGCCCAGTATACATCCATCGGGGACGACGAAATGGTGCTGCTCTGCGGCGGCGAGACCACGGCATGGCAGACGTTCCAGGACATTGGCCGTGTGCTGAACTATGTGGCGCGCATTTTCTCGGCGGGCAGCTCCATCGTCAACAATGTGGTCACCATCGTCAATTATTTCAATAAGCTCGAAGACCTGCTCCCGGTCATCGGGGAAGTGTGAGGCGCGGACGCGATAAAAGAAAAGGGGCTGTTGCAGTGCAACAGCCTCTTTGTGTGTTATAGCTTATAGCAGTTTGCGTTTTTAATGCACAAGCAACATCCGCAAACTGCATATCGCAAATATGCCGTTTCGATAGGCACTATTTTTGAAAATTGCAATAGTAGTGCAGCTTGTCAGCGGTCAGTGCCTCGAGCACGGGCAGCATGGCAGCAGCCTCAGCCTTTGCGGCGGGCAGGTCCATGTCGCGGTAGTTACCGCACTCCACCTCGCTTGCGCCGGGGACATCGCCCTCAAACGCAGCCATGAAGCGGAAGGACTCCACCGTCAGGCTCAGCGCCTCGGCGGGGGTCAGGCCCCGGGTCAGCAGGTAAAAGCCGGTGCGGCAGCCCATGGGGCCGACGTAAATGACGCCGTCCTTATACTGGCTGTTGCGGGCGTAGGTGGCGAAGAGGTGCTCCAGCGTGTGGGCCGAACCGGTGGAGAGATAATCGCCGTGGTTCGGCTTCTTCATCCGGATGTCCCAGGTCAGAACATCGCCGTCCTGACGGCTCAGGTACATGCCGCGGTCGAGCTTGGTGTGGTCTACGCAGAAACTTGCAATGCGCTCCATGTTGTGCCTCCCGAGATCAGGCCTGCAGGCGCTGGACGCTGCCGTGTGCGCAGTCCACAGCGACCATCAGACCGTCGCGGATGTGGGCGGTAGCGCCGACGGCACCCACGATGGTGGGCTTGAGCAGGGCCTTGCCGGCGATGGCGGCGTGGCTGTTCAGGCCGGCTTCCTCGACCACCAGAGCGGCAGCGTCACGGACGTAGCTCAGCATCTCGTTGGAGGTGGAGGGGACGACCAGGACCATGCCAGGCTTGAACTTTGCGCGGATCTCTTCGATGGTGCGGCAGACGCAGGCCTTGCCGGTGGCGTTGGCCAGAGCAGAGCCCTCGGGGCCGACGCCGACGCCGGTAGCCAGGCAGTTGCCGATCATGTGGATCTTGATCATATTGGTGGTGCCGGAGACGCCCACGGGGACGCCGGCGGTCACAACAGCCAGCTCGCCGTCGTGCAGGTAGCCGTGCTCTTTGGCCAGAGTGGTGGACTTTTCGATGAGCTCATCGGTGCTGGTGGCGAGGTCCATCATGAGCGGGGTGATGCCCCAGGAGATGGACAGCTGGCGCTGGACCTGCTCGTCCATGACGCAGGCGATGATGGGCTGAGAGGGGCGGTACTTGCTCAGCAGGCGGGCAGTGTTGCCGGACTCGGACACGGTGACGATGGCAGAAGCGTTGACGTCCTTTGCGGTCAGGCAGGCAGCGTGTGCGGTAGCGTCGCTGACGCTGATCTGGCCGGCGGCATCGGTCAGGCGGTTGTCGCGGTAGTGGACCTCGTTCTCGGTGCGCTCTGCAATGGCGGACATGGTCTTGAGGGCCTCAACAGGGTATGCACCCGCAGCGGTCTCGCCGGAGAGCATGATAGCGGAAGTGCCGTCGTAGATGGCGTTTGCCACGTCGGAAATCTCGGCGCGGGTGGGGCGGGGGTTGACCATCATGCTGTCCAGCATCTGGGTAGCAGTGACGATGGGCTTGCCGAAGGAGAAGGAGCGGTCGATGACGCTCTTCTGGATACCGGGCAGCTCGGTGAAGTCGATCTCGACGCCCAGGTCGCCGCGGGCGACCATGACGGCGTCGGCAGCGGACAGGATGCTGTCGATGTTATTGACGCCCTCGCGGTTCTCGATCTTGGCGATGATGCGGATGTTGGAGTCGTACTCGTTCAGCAGGTTGCGGATGTCGTAGACGTCCTGTGCGGTGCGCACGAAGGAAGCAGCGATGAAGTCGAAGCCCTGCTGGACACCGAAGATGATGTCATCGCGGTCGCGCTGGCTCAGGTAGGGCATGGACAGGTGGACGCCGGGGACATTGACGCCCTTCTTGGTCTTGATCTTGCCGCTGTTGAGCACTTCGCAGACGATGTCGGTGTCCGTGACGCTCTTGATGGCCAGCTTGATGAGGCCGTCGTCCAGCATGATGGTGCCGCCCTCGTGGACGTCCTGGGGCAGGTCCTTGTAGGTGATGGAGCAGATCTCCTTGGTGCCCTCCACCTCGCGGGTGGTCAGGGTGAAGGTCTGGCCGGCTTCCAGCATCTCAACGCCGTTCTTGAACTCCTTCAGACGGATCTCGGGGCCTTTGGTGTCCAGCAGGGCAGCAACGGGCTTGTTCAGCTCAGCGCGGATAGCCTTCAGCATGTCCAGACGGCCCTTGTGCTCCTCGTAGGAACCGTGGGAAAAGTTGAAGCGGGCCACGTTCATGCCGTTGGCGACCAGTTCGCGCAGGACGCCGTCCTTATCGGTAGAAGGGCCAAGGGTGCAGATGATCTTCGTTTTTCTCATAAATATACCTCTAACAGTCTCTTTTTTCCTCTATGATGGGCGCACAGGTGCTAAATATGCCCTGCGGCCGCTGGCCGGACATCGGCCCGGTCAGGTGTGTTTGAAAACCCTACCATTCTATATTATAACCGCTTGTGTACAAGAGAGCAAGAAAAAATTCGGCAAAGAAAACCTTAAATTTTCGTGATAGATGCCGGAGCGATAAAACGCTTGCGAAAAGTGCGTTCATCGCCTATAATAGGGCTAAGCAAAAGTCTCACTTCTGCCCCGAAGGGACAGAGGTGAGCGCAAAATGATAGAAACGGAGTGAAAGCGTAATGGAAAAGCGCGTTTTTCTGATCGTTCTGGACAGCTTCGGCATCGGCGCAGAGCCGGATGCCGCCGCCTTTGGCGATGAGGGGACCAACACCCTCGGCGCCATCGCCAACCACCCCAACTTCAACTGCCCCAACCTGAAAAAACTCGGACTGTTCAACATTGACGGTGTGACCGTCGGCGAGAAGGATGCCACCCCCATCGGCTCCTTCGCCCGCCTGCAGGAGCAGAGCATGGGCAAGGATACCACCATCGGCCACTGGGAGATCGCCGGTGTCGTCAGCCCCAAGCCGCTGCCCACCTTCCCGGACGGCTTCCCGGACAGCCTTATCCACGAGTTCGAGGAAAAGACCGGCCACAAAGTCCTCTGCAACAAGCCCTACTCCGGCACACAGGTGCTGAAGGACTACGGCGAGCAGGCCATGAAGGAGGATGCCCTCATCGTCTACACCAGCGCCGACAGCGTGTTTCAGGTCGCCGCCAACGAGGAGCTTGTGCCGGTGCATGAGCTGTATCGTTACTGCGAGATCGCCCGCGAGATGCTGAAGGGCGAGTACGGCGTGGGCCGCGTCATCGCCCGCCCCTTCCTCGGCCGCACCGCCGACACCTTCTACCGCACCACCAACCGCCACGACCTGAGCCTCAAGCCGCCCCGCAAGACCATGCTTGATTTGCTCAAGGACGCAGGCAGGGACGTCATCGCCGTGGGCAAAATTTTCGACATCTTCGACGGCGAGGGCGTGACGGAAAAGATCAAGACCACCGGCAACACCAACGGCATCGCCTTCACCAAGGCATTGCAGACCCGCGACTTTGAGGGTCTGGCCTTCGTGAACCTCGTCGATTTCGATATGCTCTACGGCCACCGCCGCGACGTGGCAGGCTACGCCGCCGCCACCACCGAGTTCGACAAGTTCGTTGCCGACTTCATCCCCGGGATGCGGGAGGGCGACATCCTGATGGTCACGGCCGACCACGGCTGCGACCCCTCCTACACCAAGACCACCGACCACACCCGCGAGTATGTGCCGTATCTCATCTGCGGCAAGGGCGTCAAACCGGGCGTTGACCTCGGCACCAGGCTCTGCTTCGGCACCATCGCACAGACCATCTGCGACTATCTGGGTGTGGATGCTTCCACGCTGGACGGCCAGAGCGTGCTGAGCGACATCCTGAAATAAGCATAAACGCAAAAATCCCGCAAGGCAGCTGCTTTGCGGGATCTTTCTGTCTATCAATTATGCTGCATCATTTTCAGCGCTGGAAGCGTCGCCGCTGCCGGAGCCGAACAGGGCGTCCAGCACGGTGGAAGCGGCCTGATGCAGGGAGGAAGCCGCCTGCTCCACCTGCTCCTGGGTCGGCATACTGAAGGACGGCGACTCGGTGGAGTCTGCCGGGGCTTCTTCGCTGTTGTCGGCGGGGACCTCGGTGGAAGCGCTGGGTTCACCGGAGGCGTCACCCTCGGCGGGCTGGCTGTCAGCGGGGGCCTCTTCCGCCGGGACTTCGCTCTCGGCGGGCTCTTCTGCGATAACGCTGTCGGGAGATTCCTCCGGGATGGATGCACCGGCGTTGGGGTCGGCGGTCGGCGTGAAGACATCGGTCTTCTCGGGGGTCTGGCTGGTGCTGGTGAGCTTGTCCTCGCCGCCCAGAACCGCAGCGATGAGGGCCTTGGCTTCGTTGACCGAGTTCTCATCCGGCTTCATGACGTAGAGGCTCTGGCCCTTGGCGGAGTAGCACTTGGTGCTCTTCGCGCCCGAGCCGGTGACGGCGTAGCTCTGGATGTCCCAGTTGGCAAGGTCGCCCAGCTGCATCCGGACCAGCGCAGAGATCTGTTCCTGCGAAAGGCTGGTGACGAAGCAGTCGGCGGCGGCGTCCATCAGCTTGGAGAAGCCCATGAGCAGGGCGGGAGACTTGAGCTTGTTGACCATCGCGTCGATGACTTTCATCTGGTTGATGCCGCGCTGGATGTCGCCGGTCTTGAAGGCGTGGCGCTCACGGGCAAAAGCCAGAGCGGACTTGCCGTCCAGATGGTTCCAGCCCTCGGCGAAGGTGGTGGGGTCGTAGTAGCCGGGGCTGCCCACCGAGGTGAAGGCCTGGTCGGAGTAGACGTCCACGCCGCCGATGGCGTCGATGATGTTGATGAAGCCCGCAAAGTTGATGCGGAGGTAGTGCTCCACATTCACGCCGTAGAGGTTGCCCAGCGTGGCCATGCTGGTCTCGACGCCGTAGAGGCCGGCGTGGGTCAGCTTGTCCTTGCTGTCGGTGCCTGCGAGGTCAACATAGTAGTCGCGCGGGGTGTTGATGAGGGCCGCCTGCTTGGTGGTGGGGTTGACCACAGCGAGGATGTTCACGTCGCTGCGGGCCTTTTCGGTCAGCTCGCCGCGGTTGTCCACACCGCTGAGGTAGACGACGAACGGCTCTTTCGTGATCTTATTCGCCTCTGCGCCGGTGAGCAGGCCGGAAGTCATGCTGTCCAGTGCGGTCAGACCCTGCTGCGCCCAGACACAGCCCACGGCCAGCGCGGCGCAGAGCAGGACGGACAGCACCCGGGCCACGACGGCACCGCTGCGGGAGGCGAGGCACTTGCGCACCAGCAGCCAGAGCAGCACCAGGAGCGCGGTGATGATAACGAGGTAGAGCACCGGCAGCATCTGGGTGCGCCAGAGCTGCACCAGCGCGGCAAGGCTCAGGATGGCCTGCAGTACCAGCAAGACCATTCCTCCTTTCGGAAGTTTGTCGTCAGCGAGGGCGGGCTCGCTGGGGTGCAGCGGCTCCCACTGTCTGCGGGGCGGCACCGGAGGTTTCGGCGGCTCAGACGGAGGCGTCGGTGTCGGTTTCGGCGGTGCTTTGGGGCGGGGAGGCTCCGGCGAGAAGAAATCGGCGCTGTCTACCTCCACTTCGTCGGGCTCGCTGCGCTTGATGCCCCGGTGGATGTGCCGGGGGCCTTCGTCGTTATTCTGGGGATGGGTATGCTTGTTTTCGTCAAACATAGGCGTTCACTCCTTTGGATGTGTATGCCATCATGTGGTGGGGATGATGCTCAGCACAGCCCGGGCGGGCAGGCAGGTGGCCGTCTGGTCTTCCTCGCTGAGCCAGCCGAAGGACTCGCAGATGTGGTCAGGGCAGGGCGAATCTACAAAGCGGGCCGCGCCGTCCTGGATCTTGATGTGGACGGTGAGATAGCCGGTGTCCACATCGTAATCGGCGTCTTTTTCAAGGGGAAAGGTCAGCCTGGTGTTACTGTCGCCGTAGATGAGCTCTGCGCAGAGAGGCGCACCGGTCTGGTTTGCTTTCCGCACCAGCAGCAGCACGGCGGCTGCAGCCAGAATGACGGCGGCAAAGACCAGATTTATCAGCAGTTTTTTGTGTTGTTTCATAAAAAATTATCCTTTGAGCGGGATCTGTTCCAGCTCGGCCAGCCAGAGCGCGGCGGCTGCGTCGCTGGGCATCCGCCAGTCGCCCCGGGGCGAGAGGGTGACGCTGCCCACCTTGGGACCGTCGGGCAGGCAGCTGCGTTTGAACTGCTGGGCGAAGAACCGCCAGTAGAAGTTGCGCAGCCACTTGTAGAGCACTTCGTCCGGGTACTCGGCCCGGCCTGCGAAGGCCGCTTTCGCCAGCCGGAATATCTTCGACGGGCCGAAGCCGAAGCGGAGAACATAATAAAGGTAGAAGTCGTGCAGCTCATAGGGACCCACGAGGTCTTCCGTCTTCTGAGAGATCTCGCCGTCCTTGGCGGGCAGCAGCTCCGGGGAGACGGGGGTGTCGAGGATGTCCAGCAGCACCCGGCGCAGCTCGGCGGAGGCGGCAATGTCGGCCTCATACTGGACGAGGTGGCGCACCAGCGTCTTGGGGACACCGGCGTTGACGCCGTACATGCTCATGTGGTCGCCGTTGTAGGTGGCCCAGCCCAGCGCCAGCTCGGAGAGGTCGCCGGTGCCGACAACGAGGCCGCCGGTGCGGTTGGCAGTGTCCATCAGCTCGAGGGTGCGCACACGAGCCTGTCCGTTCTCGAAGGTGACGTCCAGCACGCTCTCGTCCTGGCCGATGTCCTTGAAGTGGCTGTGGACGGTGTTGGCGATGTCGATCTCGGTAAAGCTGACGGCCAGCTCGTCGCATAAGATCTCTGCATTGCTGCGGGTGCGGTGGGTGGTGCCGAAGCAGGGCATGGTCACGGCCAGCACATCGCTGGTGGAGCGGCCCAGCTGTTTCATGGCGCGGACGGCCACCAGCAGAGCGAGGCAGCTGTCCAGACCGCCCGAGATGCCGATGACCGCCGTCTTGGCGTGGGCATGCTCGAGGCGCTTGGCGAGGCCGTCGGCCTGCATTTTCAAGATCAACTCACAGCGCTCGGCCCGGCGGCGCTCGTCGTGGGGGATGAAAGGCGTGGGGTCTACCCAGCGGGAGAGCTTCGCCTCGGTGAGGGCAAGGTCGAAATCGACGGTCAGATACCCCTCAGCGCTGGGCTCGAAGCTGGTGTTGCGCGCCCGCTCCGACTCCATCCGCTGGCAGTCCAGCTCCGTCTCAGCCCAGCCGCCCTCGAAGGGAGACGTCTCGGCGAGGAGGGCGCCGTTCTCGGCGATGAGGTCGTGGCCGGCGAAGACCATGTCCTGGGTGCTCTCGCCGTGGCCGGCAGAAGCGTACAGGTAGCCGCAGAGCAGGCGGGCGGACTGGTTCGACACCAGCGCCCGGCGGTACTCGGCCTTGCCGACCGTCTCATCGCTGGCCGAAAGGTTCGCAATGACGGTGGCACCGGCCAGCGTGTGGAAGGTGGAGGGGGGCAGAGCGCTCCACAGGTCTTCGCAGATCTCCACGCCCAGAACGAAGCTGGGCATCTGGCGGCAGCGGAAGAGCAGGGACGTACCGAAAGGCACCTCCTGCCCGCAGACTGTTACCGTCTCTACCTCAGTGCTGCCCGGGGTGAACTGGCGCTTTTCGTAGAACTCACCGTAGTTGGGCAGGTAGGTCTTGGGGACAAGGCCCAGCAGACGCCCGCCGCAGAGGACGGCGGCGCAGTTGTACAGCTTGCCACGCACCAGCAGCGGCAGGCCCACGAGGACCACGACATCCAGCTCCCGGCTGGCGTCCAGCACGGTCTGCAGGGCGTCCAGCGCGCCCTGCTGCAACGTGCGCTGCAAGAACAGATCGCCGCAGGTGTAGCCGGTGAGGCAGAACTCGGGGAACACCGCCAGCCTGACGCCGCGGGCGGCAGCGTCC
>OJOS01000483.1_pt1 | contig 20616 bp, 12 predicted proteins | sample 1598271 | NCBI WGS metagenome assembly OJOS01 (sample SAMN03922451, study PRJEB24848) | human gut metagenome | isolation source: stool sample | host: Homo sapiens | place: Germany | collected 2009-11
TCTGCCTGTCTCGTGGGCTCGGAGATGTGTATAAGAGACAGGCATGTGGATGACTCAGTAGCAAGTTTGTCTGATTTAATAACAGAAGTCCAAAATAAAACAGAAAACTGGCATTTATTGAGAGATGATTTAAAAGAGATAAAAGAAGGATTTCAAAATATGGCATTTACTTCAGATGTAAAAGATGAAAATGATGATAATGACCTATCTAAAAAACAGGCTAAAAGCATATTTGAAAATGGTTCACTATTCGGCTCTTTATTATTATATGCGTTAAAATTAGCAAAAGATAAGGGCAGGTATTTCTTACTCAATAGTTTTAGCTCTCTTGTGGCTGATGAGGAAAACAAAAAATATTTTTATGGTTATTTTATAGCATTGAGATCTACAGGTATAATAAAGATAAAAGAAGTAGTAGAAGATATTCCAGAAAGAAAATTTGAAATATTAAATTATAACTGTGGTTTAGACTCCTTAAGGGAATATCTGGTAGAAAAATCTGTTGATAATGAGACTCTTACTGCGCTCATTCCTTCGGTGGAAAAGTTTATTGATAAAGCGGATAGTGTGATATCTACAACGGAATAAATAAAATTTTTAATTATGATTTATGATACTACTAATGTAAGTGGGAATATTGGAGTTTTATAGATTGGTGGAAATTAATCAATAATACATTTCATGAATATGTGGATTGTAAAATGAAACTGTTTGATTATAAAAAAGCTGAATTAAAAAAGCTCTATGAAGAATGTGGAGATGAAGATAATGGTGTAAACAATAGTCTTTAATCTTAAAATAAGGAAACATACAAGATGAAAAAAGTAGTATTTTTAATTTTAACTATTTGGTTATTTGCGGCTTGTGTAACTCCCAAAATGCCGGAGCCTTATGGATTTTCTTCTTTTCTTGATTATTCTCAACTCACAAGTAGGGGGATTTATGTTACAGAATCTAATTCTGTTTCCTTTGATTATAAAACCTTGGGTAGTGTATCTATTACAGAGGTCGGAGGATGGATGAAAAAGGGGAAAGAGCCAAAAACTACTCGAAAATCCAATAAGAGTAGTGGTGATGATATGTATGTTGGTATTGACAAAAGTCAATATACAGGAAAAAATGTATATGTAACACCTAGTCTTGATGTGGCTATGGAGCGAATGGTAAATACACTGAAAGAGATTGGTGCTAATGGGGTTATCAATCTCAAAGTACAATTGGATTCACATCGTATAATTATTTCGGGTATGGCTATTCGAAAATAAGTGCTCTTTTCTTTTGTGCTTTCAAATATTATCACCATTTTTGGAGTGCCCAAAATAATTTATTTTGAATCTTCTGTCAGCGTGTAATCTGAGAATATCAGGTTCTGGAGCAATTATCAGTGGGCGCATGCTGCCAGAAGATTTTATTTATAATACTATGGATTTTAAAGACAGCATTAAACAGCTCTCCGAACGAGTTTTAAAACTAAAGGAGAACATTCTTACTGAGGAAGCAACAAAAAATGCATTCATCATGCCATTTATTAATGCTTTAGGCTATGATGTATTCAACCCATTAGAAGTTGTTCCGGAAATGACTTGCGATATTGCAATGAAAAAGGGAGAAAAAATAGACTATGCAATCATGAAAGATGGTGAACCGGTACTTCTTATTGAATGTAAACATTGGGCACAAGACCTTAATTTGCATGATAATCAACTTATACGTTACTTTAATGTATCTAAAGCGAAATTTGGTTTATTGACTAACGGGATTATTTATCGTTTTTATACGGATTTGATTGAACTTAATAAGATGGATGAAAAGCCATTCTTAGAAGTAGACATTACTGATTTGAAGGATAACCAGGTTGAAGAATTGAAGAAGTTTCATAAATCTTATTTTGATGTTGATAATGTACTAAGTTCGGCTAGTGAGTTGAAGTATACAGGTGAACTAAAAACTATTATTGCAAAAGAATTTGTAAATCCTTCACCAGACTTTGTTAGGTATTTTGCGAAACAGGTGTATGATGGAGTTATTACGGCTAAAATTCTTGATCAATTTACTTCTTTAACAAAGAAATCAATCAGTACATATGTTAATGATTTGATTTCGGAACGCTTGAAATCAGCTTTGAAGACGGAAGCTGACGTAGAAAAGAAGGATAATCAAGGAGAATCTTTAGAACTGACAGAATCCTCTTCTGTGGAGGATAACAAAATTATCACTACCGAAGAAGAAATTGAAAGTTATATGATTGTAAAATCGATACTTCGTCCAGTTGTTGATATTTCTAGAGTCGTATATCGTGATGCGCAAACATATTTTGCTATATTACTTGACGATAATAATAGAAAACCTATATGTCGTATGTATTTTAATAGTCTGTCGAAAAAATATATATCTACCTTTGATGAGAATAAGAAAGAAACAAAACATGAAATAAGCAGTCTGGATGATATATATTCTTTTGCCAAGGAGTTGAAAGATATAATTGAATGTTACGATAAAAAATAGATTATCTTTTTGCAGATTCAAAAATAATATCCATATTTGCAGTGCTAAACATCTGCGGAGTGTTATCCGTACCGCGAGCTTCGGTTAATGCTCACGAAATTCGAGGGCTTTTTTTATGCCCTAACCAATCGTTTTCCTGATTTTTGGGAGAATAATACATACGAAATAGGCGGCTGCCTTTCCCCATTACACTTTTGCTTTCGGGCGGAAATCTGTAGATGTTTAGCGACACGGGAAACGGCGGCCGTTCTTGTGTTCTATAATTGCCGAAATGCTAAACATCTACAGTTATGAAAACTGAAATTCTCAACACGCCAATCGTGTCTGCTCCCGACATCAATGTCGCTAGCAAAGTCAAAGCTCTAACAGAGCAAGTAAATAATCTGCAAAGCCGTTATTATAGTGCTTTAGCTCCTGATTGTGAAGTACGTACTACTTCTGACCGTTGGTATTTCCGAGCAATTGGATTTACTAGTTTCGGTTTGATCTTCTTTCCTCTTTTATTGGTGGCTGCTTATTGTGTTTATCGGGCAAAGAAGAGCCAGAAAGGAGGTGAGATATGAATGAGAAAGGAAAAACTGTATTTGTCTCGGATGAGGTGCTTAAACTTTTGCGTATGCAATCAGAAGTCATATTATCTCAAGCTAAGATGCTCGAGGAAAATATTAAAATCCCTCCCTTCTCGGTGATAAAAGATGGGAAAGTAATAAAGAAAGGAAAAATAGCATGAAAGACCAAGAAGCAAACGTTACGAATGTTAGTGTTTATATTGCTGCTCTGCAGGCTACTTTTAAGCCAGCGTGGGACGCCCGGCATACAACACACTGGTTTACAACCGATGAAGTTTATCAATCTATAAAAAAACTGGATCCGGCGGCCGAAATATCGAAAGATGATATATTTAAAGCTATGACGGACGCCGGCTTCAAGTTCCAAAACCGTCCCGGAGCATCGGGATGTGATTTTCGGTGGATGCTTGAACTAAAGAATAATAAATAATCAAATTCCGGAGAGTGAAGCTGTTCCTCTCCGGATTTTTTTGTCCTTTACCTTCCTTCTTTCCCTTAGTACATTCGCTAAAAATAACAGCGAATATGATTTCAGAAGATTTAGTCAAACAGCGATTTGTGCATGATACAATTTCTCAAGGTATCAATCTCATTTATCAGACTCAAGAGAATGTCGTCCGTACTTACCTGAATACCCGTTCAGGCCGACTGTTGTCAAACCTGCAGCGTAGACCGTTCACTATCCAGGAGTCCGAAGGTAAACAAGAATACTTTATTCGTATTTTTCCGTATCTCCGTTATCTTGATATTCGATATCGACGGGGAGACGACCGAATTTCACGCCATATCCGGAGCAACCTGGCTTTGTACAATCGAACGGTATGGGGAGTTCTTTATCATGAGACTTTCCCTGAATTGCGTTATGGCTACAATGAAGCTATCAGAAATAAGATTCGTGAGCAATTAGAGCAAGCATTAATCTACGAACAATCTCAAAACTGGTAATATGGGAAAGAAGCATTTGTCGGAAGACGAAATCAAGTATATTGTATCTGCTGAATCTAGTCAGGCCCAGCGGGATATTCATGAACTGACCAAAGTTACAAAGCTGCTCAATAAGGAAGAGAAAGCACGTCGCACTGCGATGATCGAACTTGAAGCGCAAGGCAAAAAGAATACTAAGGAGTATCAGAACCTGGACAAAGAAGCCAAATCGCTTTCTAAGCAGATAACTGATAATAATAAAAAAATTGGAGCATTAACCAGGTCACTGGATGTCAATGCCATGACCGGACGGCAATTAAAGAAGGTGGCTAAGGAGTTAGCTGCTACGCTTGATGATATGTCAGAATCTGCGGATCCGGAAGAATATGCAAAACTTAGTAAGAGGCTGGGTGAGGTACGTAACCGGATAACAGAATTGAAGGGATCCGGTAAGAATATCAAAGCTGAATTCGGGACGATGGAATCTGCGATAGGGAAGCTAAAAGCCATTGCAGTGGCATTTATTACAGTGAAGTTGGCAGGGTATTTAAAAGATATAGCTCAAAATGCATACTCAACCCGGAAAGAGTTTGCTAAGTATGAAGCCGTGCTCCGGAATACTTTGCAGTCACAGGAGAAAGCTGCTGCAGCAATGAAGATGCTACAGCAATTAGCTGCAGATACGCCGGGTTCTCTGCAGGAATGGACGGAGGCTTATATCAAACTTATTAATAGGGGTATTAAGCCTACTACTTCAGAGTTGACCAATATGGGTGACTTGGCAGCATCACAGGGCAAAAGTGTGGATCAGCTTATTGAGGCCATATTGGATGCTATGACTGGAGAAAATGAGCGTTTGAAAGAATTTGGTATCAAGGCAAGTAAGAGCGGGAATACTGTGAAGTACACTTTCCGAGGGGTTACTACTGAAGTGCAGAACACTGAAGAAGCGATAAAGAGTTATCTGCTAAGTTTAGGGAAATTGGATGGCATTTCCGGATCGATGGCTGTTCAAATGAAAGAACTTGAGGGAATGGAGTCGAATCTTAAGGATACTTTAGATAATCTATGGAATACGATTGGTAAGCGAATGGAAGGCTTTTTCAAAAAGGGACTTTCTTGGGCTACGAACTTCGTTGGAGATGTAACGAAAGTATTTGAGCCTCTGTCAGATGCTTTTGAGAACCAATTAGAGAAGGTTGTTGATTTAGAAACAACTCTTCCTGGGATGACAAAACGCTATGAAGAACTTGCTGGAAAAGTTGATCTTAACGCTGAAGAACAAAAGGAACTAAACTCCTTGATCGAGCGTATATCTAGTATTGTTCCTTCTGCCATTTCTGAATGGAATCAATATGGGGATGTTATTTCTATTAATACACAGAAAGTGTATGATTACATAGAAGCTGAGAAAGCTCGTCTGAATTTTATTCATAAAGAAGAAATTAAAAATCTGCAATCGCAGAGAGAAAAAGCGCAGGCAGAAATGGACTCACTGATAATTCAAAATGGAAAAGGGACAGTTTGGGCCGGTGGAACAGGATATGGGAATACTCAGGATCAAGGTATGCGCGAGATGACTGATGTAGAAAAAAATGCTAATGCGGCAAGAATTGAAGCATTAAAGACAGAACTAGCGGGTATCAATGCGCAACTCGACATAATATCTGGAGACGGTATAGAGAAAATTGTCAAAGATAAGATTAAGTCACAGGAAGATTTAACAACTGCTCAAGCTAGATTTAATAATATGAACAAGTCTATGCTGGCAGCATGGCTAAAGGATGAAAAAAATGCTGCAGATCAGTACCGGGAAATAGCACAGGAAATCTATGATAAGCGTTTCCCAACGTCGACGGCCGAGAAAGACAAGTCGGATCCGAATGCTGTTGCACTCAAGAACCAAGAGTCAGATCATGAGGCGGAAATAAATCAGATCCGGTTGACCGGAAGAGAAAAGCAACAAGCGGAAGAATACATTAATCTGGCTATTCTTAATTCAGATCAGGACTATTATAATAAGCGGATCAAATTACTGGAGCAATTTGAGGCTAATGCTATAAAGTCGGCCAAAAAATCTGAATACCAAAAGCAAATCGTAGATGCTAAGTCTAAGCTGATCGATACGGAAGAAGCAATGGAAAAGCAAAAGATTTCTGCTCTGAATAAATTGCGTCAGGAAGATTTGGAAAAAGAGAAAACGGTAACTGCAGAGCAGAAAATGTTCCTCACTAATGAACTTGCGGCCAAACATATTACTCGTGAACAGTATGAGATGCTAACGCTCTCTTTGACTTCTTCGAGTGCAGAAACAAGATTAGCTATTGAACAGCGGTATTTGAATGATGTCAATGACCTTGAATTAAAGAATGGGAAACTGAAATCTGATGCCGTAAAACAAGCTAATGCTGCAGTGTTATCGGCTGATCAGGATGCAGCTAATGCTCGTGCTGCCATCCAGACGAAAATGAATGATCTGACTAAAGATTTTAAAAGTCAGTTTAAACTCACTACTGTTGAGGAGGATCTGCAGGCGCAAATGAAGGTGCTGGATGCATCTTATCAAGCCCGTAAAAAGCTTGCGGAAAAAGAGAATCTTGAAACGAAAGAACTTGATGCTGCTTACGAGAAAGCAAAGCTACAGTTAGTTCAAGATAGCGAGAATCGTATCAATCAGATTCGAAATCAGTATGGACTTCTGAATCAAAAGCTGCAATATGATCTGCAGCTCCAACAACTGCAGGAGTATCTTGATAATAAAACGCTTTCTGAAGAGGAACATGAGAAGGCCGTTCAGAACCTGAAACGTGATTCATTTAAAAAGCAGTTCGATTACTACTTAGACTTATTCTCCGGAGCTGTACAAGCACTTCAGCAAGCCGAAATGGATAATGTGGATGCTAAGTATGATGCCGAAATCGAAGCGGCGCAGGGAAATGCCGAAGAAGTTGAACGCCTAGAGAAGGAAAAGGCACAGAAGAAACTGGATATTGAGAAGAAATACGCAGATGTCAACTTTGCCATTAAAGCGTCTCAAATTATCGCTGATACAGCTGTTGCAATAATGAAAGCCATTGCCGATTTAGGCCCGATTGCCGGTCCTATAGCTGCTGCGCTTATGGGTATAACAGGTATTGCTCAACTTGCTTCTGCCAATGCAGAACGGCAAAAGGTTAAGAACATGACTCTTTCCGGTGGAAGTAGTTCTTCAAAAGGATCTGGACAACGTGTTGCGAGTGGTCGTGAGTCCGGTGGTAAGATCGATGTTCGCCGGGCTCAAGATGGCAAGTTATTTAAAGGTGCTGATTATGATCCGGATGCCCGTGGGTTTATTGATAAACCAACCGTAATTGTAGGTGAAGGACCGGCAGGCAAGTCAAAAGAGTGGGTAGCTAGCAATGCAGCTGTTGACAATCCTACGGTTGGTCCTATTCTTGACATGATTGATAAGTCGCAGCAAGCCGGTACTATTCGGACACTTGACTTGAACCAGGTTATACGGTCAAAAATGGCAGGCTTTTCTTCAGGTGGAAGTATTTCACAGCCTATTCCTTCATCCGGAACTCCCAAAGATGACGGAAGCGGTGCAGCACTACCTCCGGAATTGATGGAGAAGTTTGCTCATGCTATAATTGGTATCAATGAGAACGGGGTAAAGTCTTCCGTCGTGCTGACAGATTTAGAAAGGAAGCAGGAACTCCGGGATCGTAGTCGTCAAATCGGATCAAAATGATAAAATATGAAAATCACGAATTCAAAAACTGGTAAATCTTATCAGCTCACTCCTGGTACGCAACTTGAGGTTGAACGCCCTAATTTGTTTTTTAATGAATGGGGAGAACAAACATTGCCTGTTGATATACCTAGCTCGGATTATAACGAAGAAGCTTTAGGATATCCTGATATAACTAGTGTTCGTAAGCTTCCGGATGATATACAGGCTACTATCTCGTCTGGCGAGTATTTCTCGGCATGCAGGCAAGCAATACTGAAAGTCAAACGTAAAAAGACAATTTCGACTTCTTTTTATTTAAATGAAGGTTCATTCCTGGCACAAATATCTAAAGCTTCATTAAGAGAGATGTTTGGTGAAGAGACAATACCTGGAGTGAAAACGGTTCAGCAGGGAATTGATTTCTGCAGGTCTTTAGTAGCGAATGAGAATACTCAATTCGCAATTTTTCCTGTATTCGTTGATTTCGATAATAGTCGTCGTTATATCAACCAGATGGAGTTTATGAATGCATCAGGTGGTATTACAGGATATACGGCCGGAAAACTTGATTTCTATAATTCTTATTCAAGGATAGAAGAGGTGGATGGTATTAGCGTCAAACTGGATCCAGGCTATTATATGACTCCTTTTATTCGTGCTCCCTATCTCTTGAGACGTATTTTCTCTTATTTCGGTTATACGTTACAAGAAAACTTCTTTGATATGACAGAGCCTTTTAAAAGTATGGTTTTTATCAATAATACGATTGATTCACTAGTGAATGGTTCTATACTGCTTTCTCATCTTGTGCCGGACTGCATGTGTAATACGATCCTGGATGTTTTTAGAAAGAAATTTCTATGTGAGTTTATTCCGGATGAAGTTAATAGGACTGTTTCCATTGAGTTTTTTGATGATATAGCTAAGATGAAAGCAGAAACGGATCTAACTAACTGTTTGACTTCTCCACTTGAATTTGATATTCCAACATATCAAAAAGTAGTTCTATCTTCAGAGACTATGCTTGCGGATGGGGACACTTATGATTCGACCGCTGCCATAAAAGCTAAGTATCCTAATGCATATTGGGCTCCGATGTCAGGATCTTATTATCGTGTAGGATATTCGGACTATTCTATGCAAACACAAAAAATATCTTCTGCTACGATTCCTTACATGGCAGGCGGGACATTGAAAGAGAAAAAGATCACCTGTCCGGATGCTATGTTTTATCTGTTGCATGAGTCGCGAGATTCTGGTAATTCTTCTGCCGCTAGAGATAATCGTACTTTAGTCTATCTGCCTTTTATTGGAGATGGCCGATCTTTGAACTCTACTTTAATAGTCAATAGTTCCTCTGATGATGAAGGGGACGATAATAATCAGGAGGAAGAAATTGCCTCTAATAAGGATCAGGCCCCTATGCTGTCTCTGGTTTATAAATATACTGATGGATATTGCATTGGGACAAATACCAATTATACCTATAATAACGTAAGATTTGCAGATTACTCTTTGCTGTATAATGGACCTGATGGCATCTTTGAAAGGTTCTATCGTACTTATGACAATTTATTACGTAATTCAATGCATCCAGTTAAGGGAGATATCTTACTTTCTGACCACCAAAAGATGAATATCCCAGCTCATCGGAAAGTGATAATAGATGGGCAGGAGCTATTTATTGATAAACTAAAATATTCCATAGGAGGGAATAATGAACCTATCGAATCAAGTTTCTATACGACTCGATTGTACGAGCCTGTACAAACTGCACCAGCGGAAGATTCTCGCTTCCCTCTTCCTAACGACGCTAATTGCTGGAGCATTGACAGGAACTCTTATGAAATATCAGAATCGGACTATCATGCGGAACTAGTTAAGTTTGGGGATACTAGAGGCACGAATAAACTGCCGTATATTTATCCTCCATTTCCTACGAAAGAACAAGTTGCTGCGGGTGGATATTATTATGAGCGATCTTTTGCTCATTATCAGGATGGCAGAGATAATAAGCGACGCTATTACCGTGTCGTGGCTAGACTCCGTCCTATTAAGACTCCTTATTGATGCAATTATTGTCCTTTAGTCTGATAGGTGCTTGAGCTAATTTTACAGGAAAAAAGAAGAGTTATGACTATTCTCCAACAACCTGATCCATTATCATTGAGTGGAAATATCAAGGAATTCCGCATTGGCACTACTACTACAATCTCCTTTAGACTCTTGCAGGGAGGTGAGGAGATTGTGGCTCGGAGTTATGAGCCGGGTGCGGATGGTATCGTTATTATTAATATTCGGGATATTATCCATGACCGTTTGTCTTTCCTGTTCAGTAATACTTCAATTGTATACGAACAGACGAAGATTGTATCTGCCTTCATAGCCCAGATTTCGGGTACTGAAGTAGAGTTTACTGCTGTTCGTTGTGGAGTTGATATGCTTGCTGAAACACCATCGAATTTCCTAATCCGGAACTTTCTGACTTGGCAACCGAATGTTAAACCTGTTACATATTACTCTCCTGAATTTCTAACATATTATGCTGTTCGGGAATGCCAGGTAAAGCTTCATGCTTATTTCACGGATGAATCAGCTGCAGTCATTTCGCAAAGCGAGATAACTTTGGCCGATCTAACTGAAGGCAAGGCTTATACGATCCCTTTACAGTATGCTTCTGTTGCTGAAAAACTCGGTAATAAGATGCCAGCTTATTACGATGTGTGGGTTGAAGATGTGGGAGGGGAGCGACTGTCATATACTCAACGGTATTATGCTTCAGATATGAAATCTGAAACCGAGCAATGGGTGTTATTTGAGAACTCACTTGGTGGTATTGATACATTTCGTGCGTATGGTTCTACGGCTTTCACTGGGGAGCATACGCATAATATTGCAGAGATTGATGATGTTTCCCTTGAATACCGTGTCGATACAGCTCGTAAATTTCAAAAAGATACGGGATATCTGAACAGGAAAGAACGTGCCTGGCTACTTGACTTTTTCCCGTCTTTGAAGAAATATTTATATACCGGTTCTTATATCCGTTCAATTATTGTTGTAGAAAGTAATGTGACATATACGGATAAGGAGCTACCAAGCAACTATACTTTTACTTATAAATTCGCTGATGCTAAACCCTTCCTGAACCTTCAGAGGGCCGATGTCCCTACCGGTGCACTTGAAATCGTAGTGCCTGAAGTCGGTTCTTTTACAGTGCCCCCTCGACTTATTGAATTTCCTCGCCTACCATTGTCCGAGGGGGCACTGTTTCCTGTCCAGGATCCTTATTCGGAAAATTGGAATGCAACTACGCTTGGTTCATTAAGCGATTTTGTTGTTGAAAGGCTTGCGAAAAATTATGGTGGCGGTGGCGGTGTTGGGCATCACCATGATAACATTGATTTGTTACAGCTGCTTGGATATACTGCAGAGTACTTATTGCTTGCAGGCAAGAAGGTGAAAGCTGGGTATGCTGATCAGGCATATACATTCTCTAATAATACAGCTAAGGAAAATATTAAATTTGCAATGGGGCTGATTTCAGATTTAATCTCATCGGAAGATTATGCTGAAGGAGAATCAGGACATGGGTATCGTTTGAATTGTAATCCGGTGACGGGTGAGTCTACATTGGAAATAGACAGACTCTTTGTGCGTTTGCGTGCTGAATTTAAAGAACTATTAATAGAAAGCCTAAAGCATGTTGGTGGAACTCTAGTCGTGTCTCCTGCTAGAATACAATGCACAAAAGTTGAGGAGTTAAATGATAATTTTCGTTGTTATTTTGAACCTGGTGATAGAAATGCCCAAGGATTGTATGAAGTTGATCAGGCCTTCACTGTTGGGGCTTTAGCACGTTGCGAGGTTTTTTCCGGTGGGCGACAGAAATATTATTGGCGATTGGTTTCTTATGTTGGAGAGGATTATATTGGATTATCTAAAACAGAATGTGCTGCGGATAGTGATATACCGGAACCAGGAGATGTGATTGTTCAATTCGGGCATGAGTCGGATCCGGACTTAATGAATGTACAAGTGATTTCGTCTGTTGGTCCTGACTCTCCTAGTTTTAAGCAGTATGTCGGCATTAACTCTTTTATTCTCCCTAAGCCAGAGACTCTATTGAAACCTGGTGGTAATGAGCTAACTGGAGTTCTTCATATTAAAAATGGTTCTACTGGTGCAGCTAATCTCTCCGATCTTCCCGATGAGATACAGGAAGCTGTGCAGGTCGGCTCTGTGAATCTTATCGTTAATTCCGGCTTTACGGGTAATTACGAGAATGAGGAGTTGGATCCTGATAGTATGCTGTATTCCACATCGGAAATGTATAATAATCCTTTGAATAGTTGGTCGGGTGTTGTCACTGTTTTGAAAGATGATGCTTCATCTTCAGGATACTCTGCAGAAATAGGGGCGATCTCCCAAAACATAAAAGGAATGATCCCGGATGAAAAATATGTGTTGTCTTTTCGTGCCAGGGGGACGGATATAACAGTGGCGATGGGGGCTTTTCGTTTTTCTCAAGTGTTAACGGAAAAGTTTGAAAAATACATTCTCAGGTTCACCTTCTCCGGTGAAAGCACCCTGTTGTTAACCGGTACCGCCGTAATATGTGATTTAAAACTGGAAAGAGGTACTGTGGCCACTGACTGGACGCTTTCACCTTATGATAATGAAAAGTTTTATGCCAGATTCCAGAGTCTGTCTTATTTGACATCGGCAATCAAAGATGGCTCTGTAGATGTGCTGGGCGGGCTTATTTTAGCTAATATGCTTCAGTTAGGAAACTACAAAGACGGCAAGATGCAAAAAGTAACATCGGGGATATCCGGTATATATAACGATGATAACGATGTAGCGCAATGGGGAGGTGGCACATTTGAACAGGCTATCCGTGCGGTTATGCTGTTTAAGGATAATCCTTCTTATCAACCCAGCGAGGAGGAATTGAAAAGCATCGCTAATTTCGTTGTAACGCATGGAGGACGTTCCATCTTGAATGATGTTATAGTAAGGGGATATATATACGCTCTTGGAGGTATTTTTAAAGGCAAAGTTGAAATAGCAGATGGAAAGATATCGCTTAATGAAGATAGTAGCGGTTGGCTGGCGGATAAAGCCATAGTATGGGATAAATATGGTAAAGCTTATGGAGATTTGTTTGATAAACAATATTCAATGAATACCAATTTTATAGAATTACCTTCCGTGCCTGAAGGATTTACTAAGCAAATAATATTACCTTATTATTTGCTTAGAGCAACGTACACAATACATATTGTTTTTGCAAATAAAGATGATTTTATGGTTTATAATGCAGGTGGAAAACCTGGATATATAATGGGCGATGATACAATTGTGTTTAGCAATTTAGGACATGGATTTATTAGGCTTACGGGTGTTTGCTATAGTCCAGAGTTATCCAAAACAAGATGGATGGCCGAAGATATAAATTTTGGTCTTTAATTTATATAGACACATTTTAATTGTAAAAGTATGGAACTGACAGAAATAAAAAAAACAGCGAATTGGGGGCAAGTTGCGACCTCTATAAATGAGAACTATCAGAAAATTGATTCAGAGGTTACTAAGCTCCGGTATACAACTAACAAGTGTAAAGGTCTGCATGCAACGGGTGAAGCTTTACAGGCCGCATTTCCTGAACCTCTGGATGGTGACTGGGCTATTATAGGTAAAACGGTGCCCGGTCCTATTTGGATGGCAACGGGTGGTATATGGTCTTCCACCGGTACAACTGGCGGGGGAGGTACGATTGATGTTGCGGGATATGCTACTTCGGAACAATTGGATGCGGTAAATAAGAAGGCTGGTGAAGCTCTGGCATCTGCAAAGGAAGCAAAGGAGCAGATCACAAAAATAACTCCCGTATTCTTGTCTGAATCCGACTACGAGAATTTACCGGTTAAAGACCCTGAAGTAACCTACATGGTTTATGAGGAGGAATAGTCTATGATCTACAAGGATGGCAAGGAGATAGTTTCGATCTTTAAAGATAGCCGTACCATTTCTGCAGTTTACAAAGGCTCCAAGCTGGTGTGGCAGGCAATCCGTAGCTGTTTTGGTTCCGGTTTCTGGGTAAATGTAAAACCGTGGTTAAACAATGAAGGTTGGAAAAATAAATAAAGATTATTATGGCAAAGAAAGTATATGATAAGAAAATAGATAAGCGCCAGGACTGGGGCGGTGATGAATCCACCGACGGTCTTCCGGTTGCCGGCAATCGTATTCAGGAGTTTATCAAGGAGCAGTTAAATTCAAAGGCTGGCGTGTTCCACTACGATACAGCCAATAACCGTTACATTGTCTTTGCTGATGAAGAAAGCCAGGACGCATATTTTGCCGACCCGACCAAAACCGATCTGATAATCGGCACATTTGACGCTCCATTCAACTATTCAGCGGAGATTACTCTTTCTTCTCCCACGTACAAAGCGATATTGGCAGGCACAAAGAACAACTATATTGATTTCACATTCGACACCAAAAACAAGTCGGGTCAGAGTGTAGGCGAGGATGTGGTTGCCACTTACACATTTATCCGCAACGGTGTAAAGAAGACTGTTACGGAACGTTACCGCTACGGCACGGCTGTTCACTTTGGTATTGATGACTACATTGAAACGGGCACGAACAACATCATGGTCGGTATCGTGGGGCAGAATACCCTTGCTGCCACTACAGTAGGTATCACCTACCAAGTAATAGACTTACAGCTGTCCGGCAATTACGATGTGTCAGCCCACTATAACCTGATGGAGAACCCGGCGGCAACCGCCGCCATCCCTTACCGGATCAGCGGTTACGGCACGAAAGTAATGGAATGGTATCTGGACGGTGTCCTGCTTGACTATGTTAAGGTAGAGGACGAGATCGTAGACGTATCGACATCCCGTACCAAGTATATTTCTCTGTCTAATTTGAATCAGGGCAGACACAGCCTGCAACTGCGTGCATACACCATGCTTGACGGTGAGAAGTTCTACTCGGATGCCATCTACTACGACCTGATTGTTTATACCGGGGCGGACCGTGAACCGATAATCGGAGTATCCGCTGTTATCCCTTCCGGATATGATATCATCAAAGAGGGTGGCTTGCAACTCTACGGTATTCAGCAGTATATCCCCTACATGCTTGATTTCTCCGTGTATAATCCTTCGGGTGCCGTGAGTACCGACGCTGTCGTATCGGTTGACGGCAAGGCGGAAAGCACCCTTGCCACGCACAATAACGAAGTGGTGAATTACTCGCTGCGTCCGCTTGATTACGGTTTGAAATCACTGACCATAACTGCCGGGAATACGGTGTACGCCATCGGGATGAATATTGAGAAGTCATCTACTTCGCTGGAAGAGGTCAGGGACGGTCTGGTACTCGACCTGTCTGCTATCGGCAAGTCCAACAATGACGCCAACCGTCAGGAATGGGTGTACGGTCTGTTCTCCGCTTCCTTCTCCGGTTTCTACTGGAACCGGGCAAACGGCTGGGTTAACAACAGGCTGCTTATCACGGGCGGTGCGGCTGTTGACGTGAATATAGCTCCCTTCACGCCTGACCCGACAATAACGGGGCGTACACTGGAATTTGAATTTGCCACCCGTAACGTGCTCGACGATGACGCCGTGATCTGCGACTTGCGTAATGAAGCCGGAACAGGTCTGCTGATTACCGCCTCGGAAGCTTCACTGACATCTGCCGGAGGAAGCCGTGTGGCGAAAAGGTTCAATTCGGGTGAGAACAAACGTATCTCCTTTGTGATTAACCCCAAGAACGGTGTGACCAACAAGGGGCTGGTCTTCATTTACGTTGACGGCATCAGCTCCGGTTCGGTGAACTATTCAGGGACTGACAATTTCCTGAACGCCAAAACGATGAGAATAGGCGGTACAGGCAAATGCGATGTTGAACTCAAATCGCTCCGCTTTTATAATTCCCCCCTTGACGCTGACCAGATACTGAACAACTTCATTCTCTACCGTGATACTCCGGAAGAGTTGTTAAGCCTTTACGACCGCAATAATATCTACGAGGACGGAACCCGGAATTTCTCCGTAGACAAGCTGGCTGCCCAATGCCCGGTGTTTATCTTTACGGGTGATATCCCAGCCTTGGAGAATACCACCGACAAGAACAAGGCAATTTATGTGGATGTGGAGTATATCAACATGCAGGAAACATGGCGGTCTTTCACCGGGAAAGCCATCCGCCTTACTCCCCAGGGAACCTCTTCTATGGGATTCCCCAAAAAGAATCTTAGACCTTATACCGGCTATGGTGAAGTATGGGATAATATGGGCAAGATTATGGTTGACGGTCTTTATGCTTTCAAAGAAGGTGCGCAGCCTGTGAATGTATGGTGTTTGAAAGCGGACTACGCGGAAAGCTCCGGTACTCACAATACGGGTATTGCCCGGTTGTGGAATGAAGTGATGTACAATGCGCAGGTGAATGGTGAATATGTACTCCGTACTGAAGCCCAAAAGGCAGCGTTAGCCAACAATTATCCTTATGATGTCCGTACGACGGTGGACGGCTTCCCGTGTAACGTGTTCTACCGTCTGACGCCTGACAGCGAGCTGATCTACATGGGCAAATACAACTTCAACAATGACAAGTCAACGGAAAGCGTATTCGGCTTCCGTGATATTCCGGGCTTTGACAACAGCCGTATGCAGTGCTGGGAAGTGCTGAATAACGGTAATCACCTGGCATTGTTCCAAGACGTTGATAATTTCGATGCTGAATGGAAAGAAGCTTATGAAGCCCGATACCCGGACAAGTCAACGAATGTGGCGGACCTGAAAGCGTTCTCCGAATGGGTTGTTTCCACAAAGGATAACGTAGAGAAATTCAAGGCGGAGAAATGGGATCACCTGGATGTGTACAAGACAGCCGCCTATTATATCTACCTGATGCGCTTTGCGGCTGTTGACCAGCCTGTGAAGAATGCCATGCTGACATCGGAAGACGGTGAGCACTTCTTCTTTATCAATTACGACAATGATACTATTAACGCTCTGCGTAACGACGGACCTTTGAAGTATGCTCCGGATATAGACCGCCAGACAATTGATACTGACTATACGGAACTGGTATACGCCTTTGCGGGTCATGACTCGACGCTTTGGAACAACCTTGAAGCGGACGATGAGTTTATGCGGATTGTCTCCGAGGTTGACAATGCCTTGTACATTGCCGGGCTGACTTATGAAAAGACGGTTGACATGTTCGACAACAAGCAGGCGTCCAAGTGGTGTGAACGTATCTACAATCAGGATGCGCAGTATAAATACATCGGTCCGTACACGGATTCGGGCATCAATAACCTTTTCATGTTGCAGGGTTCACGTTCCTCACACCGTAAATGGTGGCTGGGCAGACGGTTCGACCTGTATGACAGCAAGTTCGTTTCCGGGGCGTACAAGGCAAAATCCATAGAGTTCAAGGCTGCGAACGCTCCTGCGGGGCTGACGTTCAGCGTTACGTCCGGTAACAAGCTGTATTACGGCTATGGTATTAACAATGTAGCCGTAGAGACGGGTATTCACCTGAATCCGGGTGAAAGCACCACGTTTACTTCCAGGCAGGTAATCAATGTGGGTGACCCGGTACGCATCTATTCCGCTCCCAATGTTCAGGAACTGGACCTGCATAACTTCATCCCTTACCTGTCTACCGTGAACATAGCGGAGGTGTACGGTCAGGAAACGGGCACCAAGTTAAAGAAACTGGTTCTCGGTGTTGATACGGCGGGTGACACGAGACGTAATACGTCTTTGTCTGTGATTTCCGGTCTTTCCAGTGCAAGGCAACTGGAATACCTCGATATTTCCGGTTACAAGGGTATCACTGGGATTGACTTGTCAGAACACATATACCTACGCACATTCAAGGCATTTGAATCGGGACTGGCTGGACTTACCTTATCTGATTCTATGGTATCCACATTGGAGCTTCCGGCATCCTTGCAAGCGTTGCGAATTGAAAATATGGAGTATCTGACTTCCGGCATGAAAATATCGGGTGGTGGTAAAGCGTTGAATAACATCCTCATTAGAAATTGCAGTAAATTCGACAGCAAATCATTTATGTTTGCCTGGAACAACGTCCGTATTACAGAAGATTCCATGTGTGATGTCACAGTGGAAGGAATCAACTGGACGAATGTAAACGTGGACGACCTTCTGAAATTAGGTGCGATTAAGAAGAATGGCGGCAAGCTGGTACTGAAAGGAAGAATCCGGTTGATTGATGTGAATGAACAGCAACTAACAGAATTACTGTCCATTTTTGGTAATGATGTTACAAATCCAAATAACGAGCTATATATTATCGCTCCGGATGGAATATTTCTCACAGGCCCCACAGAAGTCTATCGTGGTGATTCTGCCGAATACAAGGCATCTGTATTTTCTGAACATGTGGGAAGAGTAGAATATTATCTTACGTCTTCACCCGGAGGTGCAGAATCCCAGACTTTAAGCAATGTTACTATTGATAAGAATACCGGTTATTTAGCGTCAAATGAAACATCTTTTACTAACTCAACAACATTATATGTCAAAGCCAGACATTTCCCAACGCAGGGGGCAAATGTATCGAAAGAATTAAAGGTGCTTGTTCGTCCCAGAATATACCCTACGTCTGGTAACTTATTGGGCAACACCTCTCTGAATGGCATTGGTAATTATACATATACTCTTGAAACTACTCCGGTGAATGAAAACGGGCATTATAGAATTGAGTGGGAGGTATCTGGTGAAGCTGTTGATTCGGGATATGTTGAATTGAAAGAAGGTATTGGCAGGTTATGTACTGTCACTGTCAAGTCTGTTCCGGTAGACTTGATTACATTCAATATAAAAGCAAAAATGATAAGGGAATGGGATAATAATAATTTCTTAAATGTAACGAAGGATATTCATTTACTGATTCCTGGAGTTATCATGACGGCTACAAGTAACCCGGAAGTCTTCACTATTTGCCGTTACAATGGTTGGGCAGCAAATGAAAGTTTCATGACTGAAATCGAAGCGGCAAGTGTTGGTACTATAGGTACTGCGTTTAAAAATAGCAGAATGAAAAGTTTCGGTGAATTTCAGTATTTTACTGGGATAACCGAAATACCCAAGGATGCGTTTAACTACTGCACTCTTCTGGAATCTATCCTTTTACCGGACACTGTTAAATCTATTGGCAGCAGCGCATTTTTTAATTGCCTTAAATTAAAAGAAATAGTTATACCAGAGGGAGTTACTACTATTGGGTCCAGCGCATTTGCATTATGTAGTGTTCTTGAAAAAGCGAACATTCCGGTATTGGTTACTGCGATCACTAATAATCTTTTCCAAGAATGTAAAAAACTAAGCAATATAAATTTCCCTGCTAATTTGGAGTCTATCGGCAGCAGTGCATTTTCAAATACTGGACTTGAAAATGTAGTATTACCAGAATATCTTGCAACTTTACATGGAACCGCTTTTGGCAATTGTTCAAAATTAAAAAGTATTTATATAGGAGAGAATGTATCTTCGATTAATGGCGCAGTGCTTCGAAATTGCCCCGAATTACAGGGAATAACAATCTCTGCAAAAAATGACATGTTTAAGGTGGAGGATGGAGTTATGTTTTCTCAAAATACATTATTAAAGTATTTACCTACAAAAGAAGAGCTAGAATATACTATACCTTCTATTATTAGAACTATTAATACTTATGCTTTTGAGAAAGCAAAACTTGAAAAAATAGATTTAAGTGAAATTCTATCTATCGACGCATCTGCGTTTAGCGGTTGCGTTAAATTAGAAAAAATAACCATCCACTCAAACGTTGCTCCTGCATTAGGCGCATCTGTTTTTGGACAATCTACTGATACCTATATCGGTGTATCTAATCCTCCTGGAACCAATATCCTCTATGTTCCTGAAGGTGCAACCGGCTATGATGAGGGGCAATGGTTAGACCCGTTGCAGGCGGAAGATAAATGTAATTTCACAATCAGTTATACTTTATAATATGTATGTAAAAGGAAATACGGTGTATGCAGATGCTTATAAGTATCTCAAACACAAGGAAAGAAATATAGTTGCGTTATCCATTAAGGGTAATCCGGATGACGATGAAGAGGTGTCGATGGATATGCCTCTTGAAGTCAAGGTTAACGGCAATATGATAAGCTGGAATAAGGGGATGTTTATGAAGAATATCCCTGATCTTTCCTATGAAGGAGTTAAGAGTGCTATAGTAAGATCGAGATATAGTTACGATGACCAGATTGCTGTCATGCTGAACAAGGACTCCGAAGATCAGGAGGATATCAGGTATTATCAGAAGATGCAGGAGTGGAGAGAGTTTGCGGGGGAAATAGCAAAAGCCGTTGTTGCTCTCACGAGTTAGCGGCTTTATTACAAACATAAACAAATAATGAATTAAATGGATTTAGTTTGCGTGTTTGATACAAAAGTAATATTAATCTTTAGATAGGGGAAAGTCGTTTTAGTTTTTTAGAATAAATAGGCAGAGCTTCTGCTGATGGTATAGAGATAGAACACTTCTTAATATCCTTAAGGTTCAAATCGGGCAGAAATAAATAGTAAAAGCCGTTGTTGCTCTCACGAGTTAGCGGCTTTAATAAACACAAACAAAACAAACAATAATTTGCATTTTTTTTATTTATGTGCGATGCAAAAGTAGCATTAATCTTTAGATAGGAGAAAATCGTTTTATTTTTTTAGAATTAAATAGGTAGAAGGTTAGAATGCCTAGAGTATCTATGGAATATATGTTTGATGCAGATAGGAGAATAATCTTAATATTAAAAATTGTTGGACTGTAGGACTGTAGGTTCTGTCTCTTATACACATCTGACGCTGCCGA
>OJOS01000517.1_pt1 | contig 19034 bp, 18 predicted proteins | sample 1598271 | NCBI WGS metagenome assembly OJOS01 (sample SAMN03922451, study PRJEB24848) | human gut metagenome | isolation source: stool sample | host: Homo sapiens | place: Germany | collected 2009-11
ATATTTCCGCCCCAATCGCCTTCGTAACAAGCAAAAGGATCTTCTGTTTCAATATCCTGTTCCTTTGTATACGTATTTCTGATAGAATTTGTCAGTTTTGCAATCAAATCCAGCTTTTCATCTACACTCAGTGAAGACAATACACTCATATACATATCTGTTATACTTATATTTCTAACTATAAATCCTCCTTTTTTACAAAGAAACAGAATCTATTCCGGAGATCCTAATCGGATAATCTTTTTATCATTTCAGATGGATTTTGAAGTAAATGCCTCCGGAAAAGTATTTCCCGTTGTTCAGTTCGGCAATCAGATTGATGTGGTCTTTCCAAAGCTGGTAGTGTGCCCCGATGTTCACTGTGCGGGCGTCATATTCGGCCATCAGATCCAAGCCGTTCAAAGCTTTCACTGCCAGGTTGTCTTCCGGCAATAGGTTGAATTTGAAATTCACCCCCGCGGCAGGCCTTCTATAATGAGGAAACCAGCAGGCACGGTAATCCACGTATGCAGCGTGAACACCCAGCGTCCCTACCCCGGCGAAACTGAAATGCTTGGTTGCCGCCAGATAATATCGTGTAAAATGATTGTTCTGCATACCGTCCTCATCGAACTTGATGGCCCCACCACCGTATGCTTCATGCGAAGTGGGATCATCCAAACCAAGGACTATCTGCGGAGTCCAGGGCTTCCACCAGCCTTCTTTCCACAACCGCAGGCGAGCATTGAAGGCACGGTCCTGATTGGTGTACTTTCCCCAAGACTGTTCCGGAAAATAAGTGGAACCATGCTCTGCATAATTGATGGTACAGGTGTATCCCACTTCAAGCCAGGGAAAGATGGTTATGTTCAGATAATAATTGAATGTGTATTTTATCTCATTACTACTGATATACTGCAACGGAACAAGATGTAACACATTCCCTCCCGCCATAAATGTCTTGTCTTTTTGCATCTCGGCAGTGGGGGCATGAAGAAGTCCCGTTGTACCATATAGTGCCTGTGCTTGACTCTGTAACGAACTAATCGCAATAAGGCATACTAAAATTAATCGTATTTTTCTACACATTATTATGAGAATTCCATCTATCTTTGCTTCCATGAAACGTTTGCAAGCAATAGTGTTATTAGTATTGAATGGGATGGTTTGGCTGGTGTCTTTCATTCTGCTCCTGCCCGTTGTTTTCTTACATAGTTTATGGAAACTATGCAAAAGGATCTTTGTAAAGCCCCAATAATTGTTTTGCAAAATAATAAAAGAACTGAATATCATCTATAAAATAGCGCCTGAACAGTCGCTTGGGTTCTTTCAGAAAGCGATAGAACCATTCCATCGCCAAGATTTGGAATATTCTGGGAGCACGCTTTATGTTACCAGCTTCGAAGTCGATGGTAGCGCCAAGAGCCATAAATAATTTTACACCGGACATCCGACTACGGTATTTTGCTATCCACTTTTCTTGCTTGGGTGCACCAGCTCCAACCAACAACACAGTAGCGCCACTTTCATTGACAATTCGTATCAGTTCTTCACACTCCTGTTCGTTCTTCTCGAAACCGTAAGAGGGTGAATGAGCGCCGACCACTATTTGCCTCCCTACTCTCCTGTTTATATTCTCCATCGCCTTTTTAGCAACTCCCTCGGCTGCTCCTAACAGAAAAATTTTACAATTAGGATTATTGGCATGATAATTATAAAATGCCGTAAAGAAACTGCTTCCCGGAATAGCCATCGGTAAGGATCGCTTTAATAGTTTTGATGCAAGATAAAGAATTTTGCTATCGCACACTACCCATTCTGCCTGCTGGTAGATGTCGTAGAACTCTCTGTCATGCTGAAGCTTTATTAAGTGGTCGAGGTTGGGGGTGTAGAGTACACCTTCGGCCATTTGTTCCAATAGCTCTTTTTGAGTGAGAGAGAGGATATTAAGATTTAGGAAGCGAACTATCGTTTTAGCTTTCATTTATTATCTTACTTTTAATTTTCAAAGCAAATTTTATTTTCTCAAGGCTCAATAAGAAAAACACTTTGCCTAATAATATCATCATAATAGTTACGCTATTCAATAATAACAATATTCTGGTTTTTTAATTATTCCTTACAACTCCCTTAAAATAACCTTAGCTTTAGGTCCAACCACAGTACAATTATCAGGAACATCTTCTATCACAACAGCACCTGCACCAATCTTTACATTATTACCTATTCTAATCTTTCCAATAACTACAGCACCCGCACCTATAAAAACATTATTTCCAATAGTTGGAAAACCATTATTATATCCTATAGTTGCATTTTGATAGATAGTAAAATTATTACCTATTATACTGCCTCCCCCTATAACTGTACCATTTCCATGAATAACCATAAAGCCTTGACCAATTACGGTCGATCTTTCTATATATAAAGTGTTAGATTTTCCATATAGAAAATTAAAAATAATATATTTATAACCTCCTAATCTCCAAATAAGCTGTTTTCGGAATTCAGGTTTAAGAATAATCGCAATAATCAAACGCACAAACGAATTCTTCACACCCCTATAATAAAAAGGTTGATGTTTTGCCCAACGATTTACGTCTGTATTTATAATTTCTCTTTTCTTCGATAATAAATAACATACAAGTAAAGGGAAATAAACAAGTGTAAAAAAAGGCAACGACAATTTCAAAAATAAATTTCCATTCATCCTCATACTTCATTTAACAAATGTTAGTATATAAATATAAATATAATAACATATAGCTATCGGATAATACAGCCAACGTAAAATTATATTTCCATCAAGTTTACGCTGTAATTTACAGAACATCCCCAAATAATCAGCCGGATGTAAAAGCAAAACAGCAATATTAATTTTTACGTCTTTAATAGATTTATCTGGTATACGTTTTCCTGACGAACAATTATCAAATCGATGTTTATCAAGGTCATTAAGAAATCTGCAACGGTGATGATTTGCAAAGACAGAAGCACGCAACACTATTTTTGCCAATTGCTTTTCAGGAATCGGAGATTCAAGCAGCCAAACAGCAATTCCTTCTATCTGCAACAACATACATTCTTGCATATGCTTTATATATCTATGATAAATTTCATCTTCCTTTTTGCTTACTTTTAAAATGGGGATTATTTCATTCTTATCATTCCGACCATATCCAATTACACTACCATGCTCTGCTGTTAGCATTTGTTCATACATAGAACAGTTTGTACAAAATATTCCATAATATTTAGATTTATCATACTTTGTACGATAATCAAAAAGCAAACCTTCCCGATGACAAATATTATATTCTTTCCAAATCTCTTTAGCACGCGAACCTATATAAAATCCATATATATTATAACCAAAAGTAGAACACATCGCCTGCTGCGAGTGATTATACCAGCCTTCATCAATGATATAAATATTACCATTGGAAGCCTTAAAACTATTCATATACTCATGCATCAATTTATATTGTTCGCCATCAATTGCTTTTTGATCACGAGCTGTAAAACATACTTTTCTACTATTATAACAATATTCCCCTCTTGATTTTCGATCTAACGGTGTTATAAGTACCTGTAAGGCATTAAAGATTTTCAATAAAAAGTATCCTCCCCTACTAAGAAAAGCAATTTTATCTATTTTCAAATCATTTACCCGAGTTGTTAACTTTTGGTTAAAATAATACAAAACAAGACTATATTCTTCAAAATTGGTATGACGATATAGCCACCAACTCTCTTTTCGTACAATTCGCTTGCTATAATCCCAATTCAGTTTACGGCTTATGTTCGTCCAAACTTTATGCTTCAAAGGAAAATACCATTTACCTTTGATTCCGTTTATTTTTGCCATCTTTACATCTGAATGCCTATTATCTCCATACATCTCCACATATTCAGGATTCAAATGTAAATCATTCAACACATAAATATACAAGCTACCATCACTCTTTGTACAATTAAAAGTTTCAGAAACATACACTCCATCAAATAAATCATCAAGGTGAGATTTCATTAAAAAAGCATTATATGCTTCTTGTGGTAAATAAAAATCAGAAACGATATAAATTTTCGCTCCATCCATCTTAGCCTTTCTGAAACGTTTTACCAAATGCTCATTAGGATATTGACATCCCAATTCAACAGCTATATCTATTTTCAAAGATTGTATAATAAACTGTTCTTTATTTACAGCCAATTGGGTAGTTTCTATAAGTTTATCATAAAGCAAACCTATTACCAATTGATAAGGAGGCTCTTTATATTGCATTCTTAACTTCTCACGACATTCATGCAGCAAAAGTTCTAATGTAGACGGTGTCTGATTATCACCTATCACTGGATATTTATGAATAAGTGCTTTAGCCCATTGGACATAAATTTGAGAGGAATGGATACGGCGAAACATTACTGTATCAAAAAAATCAGTAAAAATTATCTTATTTGACATAGATTCTAAAATTTAAGAATAAATATACTATTATGTATATTCTTTTTAATTGCAGCCAAACATGTTCTATGTAATTTTTAGTTTCTAGAAAATATCAAACTTATATATGCTATTTTTCAATATTTTTCCATAAATCAATTTATAAACATTTTCTGAATAGCAAGTATTTCGAATCAGAATATCATTAAAATACTTATTTATTTCATCTGTTTGCTTCATTAAATCACCAACGTACAAATGGTGTATCATATCAACCAACTCATCTATTGTACTCGCCTTATTAATAGAACATAATGCATAATACTCCTTATCCATATCTGTAGCGTTTTTCAAATATTCAAGATGATCTGGAGTAAAAAAAATGATAGGCCGATTCAATAATGCATAATCAGTAAAACAACTCGAATAATCTGTCACAAGACAATCTGCAATAGCTAATAACCCTTGACTAGAACGAACATTTCTATCTTTAAGCACAAAAATATTATCAGAACATACCATATCATTAAGCAAAGTAACAGGATGCAATTTTATTAAAAAAACACAGTTCATCCTTTCCAATATATCATTTAGTCTTATATTAGTTATTAAAGCATTCACTATCTTTTGCATTATAAAATTTCCCTCTTTTCCCCAACGATATGTCGGCATATATAATATTATTTTTTTATTAGCCGGAATTTTTATATCTGTTAAGACCTCTTCACGACAAATCGCTTTACTAAAAAAGTCATTTCTTGGTTGTCCTGTAATATAAGTATTATTCTCATTTGCATTAAAACGAATATAAAACTGTTTTCTTGTATATTCAGAAGTTGCACAAGTGATATTTCGATAAGTCCATGAAAAGAAAAAATTCATAATCCTCATTATCCTAATTTTATACCCTTGATATGTAGCTCCATATATTTTCTTAAAACCCACACCATGCCATAAGGCTACGACTAGTGCCCCACCTACCAAAGGTATTGAACCAAAATCATCAATTCCATGGGTCATATAAGCAACTCCACATCGAATAGAAATCCATTTTCCTTTCCATGAATTAATTAAATATCCTTCATATCCAGCTTCGCAAACTTTATAAAGTTCATCTTTATTATATGTAAGCCATACAGGACGAATTTCACCTTTATGAAACTCATATATGTGCTCAAAAAGAGCTCTAGAATTATCCTCATATTTCCTACCACCATATGCTCCAAAAACCCAAAGTTTATTATCTCTAAAAGGGATAATACGACACAAATTAAAAACCAAAACATTTATTATCCATAAAAATTTTCTTTTCGAAAATAAAGTATAAATAATCATGGCCGTTTTTCTTAATTATTTCTATTCGTTTCAGCATGAATTAAAGCAAAAATTCATTGTATACTCATTAAAAACTGTGCGATACTCTGCTCCAAAGTAAGGCCTTTCCTGAAAATTCCTGCAGTTCCTCCTACAAATATAGAAGCTCCTAATTCACGCATATATTTTGCTCGTTCACAACTCACACTACCATCTACACAAATTTCAATATTATCAAACTTATGTTTGTGGAGATATTGTTTCGTTTCTCCCACTTTTTCCATCATACCATGAATCATAGCGCTTCCTGCAAATCCAGGAACAATAAGCATCAATAGGATAACATCCACATAAGGTAAATATTTACGCACTTCTTCAATAGAAGTATCAGGATTCAGAGCTAAACCAAATTTTGCACCTTTTTGCTTAATAAATGCTATATTTTCCATGATACTTTCTTTACATTCACAATGAATAGTAACAATATCATTTTCACGAATATTCATTGAACGCACAATGATTCTAGGATGTTCCATCAAAAGATGAATATCAAGCGGAATAGTAGTAATATTACGAATAGCATTCACAAAATCTGGCCCAAATGTCAGATTAGGGACAAAAGAAGCATCCATAATATCAATATGCAAATAATCTACATGATTCATCTCCAAAATACGAATATCATGTTCAAGATTTACCAAATCTGCACACATCATGGAAACAGACAATTTTGTTTTTTTCATTTTTCTTTATAATATTCTATTAATCGATCAAACATTTCTTCCAAAGAAAAATAAGGTTCCCATCCCAACTGTTTTAACTTATCCACATTCAATCGCAACTTAGTAATAGGTGCATATCCCATATTGGACTTCAATTTCACAATAACCTTGGACTGTGAATTAAAAGCTTGCGAAAGCATTTCCGCCATACCACGAATAGAAGTATAAGTATTAGGATTAGCCACATTATAAGCCTCTCCATTTTCACCTTTCAACAAAAGATAAAAAATAGCCATTATTGCATCTATCGTATAACAATAAGGTTTAGATGATTCACCAGATGTATGCATGATTAAATCTTCCCCCTTTATTATACTTTTTGCAAACTGAGCAAATACACGAGTATCTTCCAAAGAAACTCCTGCTCCAAAAGTTTGTGTCAATCGAGCTATTTTTACAGGTACACCATATTCTTTCGCATACGAATGGCACAAGCATTCTACCATTTTTTTCCCTAAAGAATAGCCACTACGCACATCAAGAGGATTAATATACCCACTATTTTCCTCTTTAATTTCAATTTCATCAACAACTACCCCATAACTTTCCAAAGAAGAAAGATAAACAAAGCTCTCTACTTTATGGGTACATGCATAAGAAAGCAAACTGTTTGTACCCAAAAATGCTGTATTTATCGTTTCAACAGGATATTCTACATAAAATTGGGAAGATGTTGGACTAGCACAATGGATAATATAATCTACAGGAACTTCAATAGATGACAATGAATCACACATATCCTGATAAATCCAAATAACAGGGGCATCACCAAATATTGCCTTTACCTTTTCAGCATTCCGAGCAATACCCACTATAGACAGTTCTACTTTTTTTAACTCTTTCATTTTCAACAAACATTTAATAAAAATAGAACCTAACAAACCAGTAGCCCCCGTTACTAAAAAGCTTTTTTGATTTATTTCTTTACCAAAAGGAAAATGTTCTACAAAAAACATCAAATCCTTATCTACCATCAAATTATCACTCATTATCTTGATTTATTATCTGTTCAAAACGATGCAAATCTTCGGGAGTGGTCAATTTGAAATTAATTTCTTTACCTTTAGATAAAAAAACTTTCATGCCACAACGAAAAGCGAATTCGGCTCCACCCGTCACAACCGAAATTTCCTCATAACTTCTACAATTATGAATAGACAAATATTTGCCTAATTTGAAAGCTTCAGGGGTTTGCCCTGCATATAACGTACTCCTTTGGGGAACTCCAGTTATGCAGCCACTTTCCATACTAACATAAATAGTATCCTTCACATCAACAGTTGCAATAGCCGCATCATTATCCATACACCCTTTCAAACAATCTTCTATTATGTCTTTATCGACCAAAGGACGAACTGCATCATGAATGATAACAATGTCATCATCTTTAAAACCATTGGCTACAGCACATTTTAATGACTGATAAATAGTATGCTGTCTAGTTTCTCCTGGTAAAGAATAAAACACTGGACAATTCACTCCAAGTTGAATAAGAGATGTTTCAACTAAAGATTTCCACTGTGGATCCAGTGAAATAATAAAAGCATCAATAAAACCACTATCCATAAATTGTTTTATACAATATATGATAATAGGCTTACCACCAACCATGATATATTGTTTAGGAATGTCAGTTCCCATACGAGTACCCACTCCACCTGATAAAATTATTGCAATATTCATATTCTAAATTATTTATTTATCAAATTCACAAACATTGTCTTTAACCATAAAAGAGAAAAATAAATATAGTACTTACAATTTTTTTTTAGTCCCAATAATTGTGCATCTTCTTTTCTTCCTAAAAAACGATTTTTAGCCGATAAACTATCTGTAACATCATACAAAGCAACAACTATTGGCCGGTAAAGAAATCTACCATTTGATTTATATATTCGATACATCATTTCATAATCTCCTGAAAATTTATATTTTAAAGAAAATTTATATTTTATTGCTATATTTTTTTTCACGAAAGTACTTTGATGGCAACAACCTTTAGTTGGACAATATTTTGTAGTTTCAAAAAACAATAAAGGCTTCTCATATTTTTGACCGTCTTTATTTACATAAATTCTATCTCCATATATAAAATCAAAGCTACTATAGTCTTTATTAAAAATATTAGACAAAGTAATATTTGAATAGAACATATCCCCTGCATTCATAAAATTAATCCACTCTCCAGTTGCCATATCAATGCCTTTATTCATAGCATCATAGATACCTTTATCAGGTTCACTAATCCATTTAGCTATTTTAGAATCATATTTTTTGATTATTTCGATTGTTCCATCAGTACTTCCACCATCAACAATGATATATTCAATTTCTTTATATGTTTGACTTATAACGCTTTTTATCGTTTTTTCCAATATTCTACTACAATTATAAGTCACAGTAACAATTGTAATCTTCATCGCCACTAAATTTTACAAATGCATTTTTATAAAAAATAAATTTAAGCTATCTCAATATTGCTTTATTTACAACTATAAATTTTCTTATAATGTTTCATTATAAAAAAAGCATTTTTTACTCTTCCAAAGAAGCTTGATCTTATTAAAAATAAACTAAGTGATTTTTTTAAAAACAAATGTTGTTCCTCAGATAAAAATGGTACTCTTGATAATATTTGATCTATTACAATAGCACGATTAGACAATTGATTATGTAATAATTGCCCAATAAAAGATTTAACTCTCGAATTACGTATCAACCTGGCATCACCTACACAATTATTTCCATGTTGCCTATACAATGTTATTACAGATTTTGTATAATTTATACCTCCATAAAAGCATGCCAATTCAGCAAACCACGCATCATGTGCTTTTGCCTCTCTTAAGATAGGCAAAGCTAAATCAAAAAATTCTTTTTTTATTAACATAGAGGCACCTTGGTATGGACTTCTAAAAAATAAAACAGAGTAAGCTTTCTCCAAATCATTTTCCGGAATACAATCTAGAGCTTCTTGATAATCCAATAATTTATGAAGAGATTTTCCTTCTTTATCGATCAATTCAGCGTTTCCACAAGCAAGCATCTTATCACCAATAGTATCTAGCAAAATTTCTAAATGATTAGGTAGCCAAATATCATCTTGATCTGCTAAAGCCACAAATTTTTCTTGTGTATGTTGAATTGCTTTTTCAAAATTTTCTAAGAAACCTAAATTTTTATCATTTCTTAAGATTCGAATTCTAGAATCAGCTATAGCATATTCATTTAAAATAGCCCAAGTACTATCTTTTGAACAATCATCACAAATCACTAATTCAAAATTCCGAACAGATTGATTCAAAATAGAATCTAATTGCTCCCTCAAAAACATCTCGCCATTATAAGTAGCTAAAGCTATTGACACTCTTTTCTCACGGTTTTCCATCAGCTTCTTTCTTTATTCTCAAAACATAGTTATATCGATTAATTGCTAATATCATCATTATCACCAATAATATAAATATGCTTTTTTGCTGACTATATGCTCGATAAACATTTGAAGCAAAACCAACAGAGTATAAATGTATTATGAACAAAAGGAACAAAAAAGAATCAATAGGTATTTTATCTGATTTTTTATATAGTTTCATACATATCAAACATAAAAAAAACGATAAAACCAAAGTCATTGTAAGTCCAAAATCTGAAACAAAATCTCCTATAAATGTATAAAACACCTCCACTCTCCTACCATTTTTAGCTAAATAATGTTCGTCACGTTCTTGATATGTAGTGTATGTTTTTAATCCTAACATTTCTTTTAAGTAACATAAGTTAACATCACCATTTGTATTATGCTCAGCATTCCACATTTCATTATTAAACTTTATAGGTCCTTCTGACACATATAACAGTAACCATCCTTCTAATGATTTATTAGTAGTACCACTATTATATCGTCCAAGTGTAATGATAGAAAAAAAGATTACCAAAGGAATACTCAAAGCCAACAGTATTTTATAAAATCTATTCACTATTTTTTTTGCAAATAATGAAAACATCATCAAAAAACAACAAAAATAAAGTAATAACAATATAAGTATCACTCCTCTTGCACCAGTATTGATGCCAATCAATAGATTGTTTATCAATGCAATTCCTAATCCAAATTGTAATACTTTAGAAAATCCTTTTTTTGTAAATGAATAAAAAAATACGAATGTCGTAAAAATTTTAACATACCCAGATGCAACCAATAATTTATTGCCAATAAAAGAATAAACATCTAATTCACCATTTATTCTTTGTTCATAAATATATCCAATATCTTTTCCTGATGAATAAAACAACAAATAAATATTTTCAAAAAATGGTTCTATATTTATCAAAACTATCAATATTGACATATATTTAATAAACTTCTCATTACCTCGTACGTCAATCGCACTTATTCCATCTCTTTTCAAAAATGGATATAAGCACATAATTGTAGTAATATATAAATAAACAAAAGGAAGTAAAGTTATATTCAGATCCACTCCTAGTATATCTAATACATTATAGTAAAAGATAGCACCTATATGGGATATAACCAATATCAACAAAACTAAAAGTCCAACATTCAATTTGCGTTTGGGCAAATAAAAAAAGAAAAAAGAAAGCAAATAAGCTAGAGCATTTAAAATAAGAATAATCAAATCCTTATGCATACCGAAATTTCAACAGATTACCACACGATATTATATAATGAACACCTAACATACAACCTCCTAAAATAATGTATTCAATCATTCCCATAAAATTATAGTGATAAAGACAATACAATCCTACTAAAGCTAAAAACAAAGGGAATACATAAAAACTTTCACGAATAAACAACCGTAAAGGAATCCCCTTCTTTATCAACTTATACACAAAAAATTGAGCAGAAATCATTACAATTATTTCAGAAGCTCCCCAAACAATAGCAGAACCTACACTTTTCATAGAAGGAACAAGCAAAAGATTTAATATAATTCCTGTAAATGCACCTATAATAGAATTAATAAGAATATACTTATCTTTTTTTAATGGCATTAATATCTGAACTATTATAATTTGCTCGTATCCGATAATTAACATTAAGGGCATAACTAGACGCATTGGGCAAACTGCCCCTTCATACCCTGTTCCACTTATTATTTGTATAATCTCAGGAGAAAAAATTATAGTATAGACAATTAATGGAAGAGTAAATTTAAATAATATCTTATTAGATTTTATCAATAAATTATTAAAATCACCTATCCGATTTTCAGCCACAAGTGCACTCATTCTTGGAAGCATGACTCCTGTAAAAGCACTATACAAAGCCATTATTATAGAATATAATTTCACTGCTGTTGTATAATAACCCACTTCTGTATCACTTGAAACTAAACCAAGGAAAGCAATATTAAATGTTGTATACATCGAAGTGAGAATTGAATAGCTTCCCATAATCAGTATAGTTTTACTATATCGGCTAATATCCCCTTTGAAAAAAGAAAAAGAAATAAATCTACGAAGATACCCCCAATTAAAAAAAGCATTGATAGCATACATTGCACACATAAAAAAATAATACTCTCGATAGTCAGACTCATCATTTACAAATATAAAAATTCCTATAAGGCAAATTGTCTTAATAATAATTGAACGAAAAGTTATAAAACGAAATTCCTCCATCCCTTTATAAAACCATTCTATAAGAAAAACATTCGCCAATAACTTAAAGACCCCAATCCACATCAAATCACGATGAGCTTCTAATCTAGGAACAGTAAACATTAAAGCTATCAGAATGATTAAAACAATTGATGTCGCTAACAAATTTAACCTAATTATATCTTGAAAACAATTAGACAATTTCGTTCTATCACCTTTTTCTTTTGCCACTTCTCTAATACCAACAACATTAATCCCCATCATAGAAAATAAAATAAAATAATTTATAATACCATCTATAAAATTACATAATCCAATATTAGCTACTCCTAAAACTCGAGAGACATATGGATATACTAGTAAAGGAAATAAATAATTAGAAAGTACTAGCACTACGCTATAAATAAAATTTGTTCTAATTGTAGCCATATAACAATTAATGAAACCTTAATAAGCATTAGAAACTATTGTCCCTACAACAATTGAAAATAAAAAAAACGATAGACAATATATCCAGTCACTTATACTCATCCGCAAATTCTTATCCAAAATTTGTTTCTCTATCATTATTGAAACAATAAAAGCCAAAGAAAATATTAAGAAATTAAAGGAGTCAAGTTTGAGTCCTACATAATAACAAACTAATATTCCCACTGTTATCAACCCATAAAAAGAAAATAATGTGATAACTATACGTAAAAATAAACGTTCTAAATCCATAACTATATTCATTAAGTAAATAGTTTTTTTGTCATACGACCACACTTAACCATTTCATTCTCTATATTTAATTTTCTTGTTTAATTAATAGTTTCATTTTTCTGTATAAGAATAGACCCACATATTGTAGAACTATAACTAATATACAATTTCAAAGTGTCATGAAAAGATTCTAAAATAGAATTTATTAATAGTTGTCTAATTATCAATAAACGATAGAGATTATTAGTATCTTATTTTAATGTTTGTCTCAACTTTTCATGATACCTTTTTCTTATCTACTTTTAATCTCACAATCCTTCATTCCATAACTTTTTCATTCTTCCCCACCTTTATAAGCAAAAATAGACTATCAAAGATTTACGTATTTCTTCCAAAACACACTCTTCTTTTTAGCAAAAAACATCACAAATGTAATTAAATTAAAAGGCTCCAGCTTCTTTAGCTCTTATGACCAACTAAGAAATGAACTATATATAACAATAAGTATGACTCACTTAAAAAAGCCTGCACCAAATATCATTCTAGCTTCTGACTAAACAATAAAACCGTTTCGGTAAATCTACAATGACAGAGGTTAGTCTAGGATTATCAAGGCAGACAATAATCGCTGCACCATTCAGCTCCCTTTCAAAATCCCGAATATCAACGGGCATAAAAATAATTAGACTTATTAGTTGAAAATGCAAGAATAAGAATTAATATAGTCAAGATTAAGAATTACCATACTTCAAAATAGGTAGCTTCCTGCCCTGTACGTTTCTTGAAATCCTCTTTCATTTTTTTTTCCAGCTCCTTAACATATTCACGCTTTAACCTCCTTGCTTCTTCCAATCTCCGAAGGGCATCTTCGCGTGTCATTTTTTTAGTGCTTTCCTTTTCCATATTTCCTTGAATATCAATATTATTCACATACAAAGATAGGGAAAAATATTAATTATCCTATTCCAGCATTTTTTTTAACTCACAGCTTCATCCAATACTTACCCTATTTCCATTTCAATGCCTCAACCACCGATCATAATCAGCCAACCGGCTGATCAACTGCTGCTTACTCTTTTTTGGCTTTTCCTCTTTCTTCCACGGATCAACCGCCTCGTGCGCCAAATGATAATAGATACTGCTATCCGTACAACCATAAAGTGTAACCACAGCAAGTGCACGCGACTGCTCCGCCTTGACAAGAGGAAGCATAGTCTGCATAACGCCAACCAGCTTTGCCGCCTCTTCTTCCATACCCAATATAGTATAAGCCGGCAGCAAAATGGCATAAAGCTTGCAACGCATCACATCCGTATCCATCTGGAGATTGCCATATTCTTTCAACGCCCTGGCAGCCAGGGAACGATCTTCCTCACTCACCCCCTCCGCACTGTGATAACGCTGAAGAGCACTGTGCAAACCATTCAACATACAGTCATTGTCCAGACGGGTATATACATGCTTGTCCTCATCATTCAGGGCAATTACCTCATACTCACCCGGCATCACACGCAGCAGCGGAACCCACATCCAGTTCTCCACACATACCATCACATCCTTTCGCCCGGCTCCCGGCTGAATGACAACAGTCGCCTCCACCCCCTTAAACCGTCCCTCGGTAATGCGTATCCGGTCGCCCTTGCGCAAACCATCTGGCTGGGGTATATAAACAGGAAGTGTATTGGAATAAGAACGGGCCACCCACTGCAAATTCTCCATTGCGGCATCGGAAAGGTAGGGAAAATACTCCCGCTTCCGTTCCCTCACCCGAGGCAGGAAACTGAGTACAGGAAAACGTTGCATCAGTTGGAAAACATCACGCTCGGAGGCATGGACAAATACATAGTTGAAGAGTAACGGACGCTGGGTATTGACGAATTTGCCGTCTATACGCTTCACTTCCTGATAGGAAGGAGCAAAAAAGCCGAATGAGGGCTCGCCTGCCTGTATGCGGCGGTCCTGTTCCCGTTGCAAACCGCGCACTCCTCCCCGATGACAGTCGGGAAGCGACAACACATACCAACGCACGGCATTGTTATTCCGCAAAGCTTCCAACGCTTCGGGAGATGCCACAGAACGCTTCGGTTTATCAAACTGATGGGATAGCTTTTTCATGAGGTTTATCGTCAGAAATCCACGCTGACCGATACTGGAAGACCATATCAGCACAGTGTTTATAACTGGCTGATAAATAGTATTTTACACAGATTTCATTTTGTATTTCTGAAATCTTTTATTTGTTGTTTCTTTCGTCCGAAGACGTCTTTTCTGTCTGCTTTTTATAGACATGTTTATACCCTCAAAAAAGGTTCTTTACCCTTTATATAAAAGGAATTTAGAAACTTTTTGAGGGCACAAAGATACACTATAATTGTGTATTACACAATAAAAGCGCTTAAAAAATAGGAAAACTTACTTTTGATAAGAAAATATCAGAAGATATTTTTAATTATTACTGCAATAGGGACTGAGCCCACTCGGGAAATTCTTCTACATATTGCTTATATAAAGAACCGTCAACTGTACGAAACAGCAACTGAGGCATTTGATTTTCGACAGAATTATCATAAACATACACCCTGTCTACCAACGAAAGAGCCTTTCCCATGTTTAACAACGACTTATAATAACGAGAAACCACTTTCGAAATAGGAACTTCATGACCACCGTTCAAATAACGTTGAGTAATACGCTTTACATTTATTTCCGGACTTTCTGTACATACAAAAAAAATGCGGACAAAGAAATTATTCTCTTTAGCTTTCCGTACAAAATCCAACTTTTCATCAGAAGAAAATACTGTCTCAAACACAAAATCGATCCTTTTCTCCAAACATTCATATCTCATTTTGGTAGCGAGTTCAGCTGCTTTCATTACAGCAGCGGGCGAATTCCAATCACCAAATTGTTCTTGAGCAATATTGTCAGGATTAATATATAGGCTGTTTTCTGTCCATTCATAATGCAATAACTGCATAGTTGTCGAAGTTTTACCCGAACCATTGGGCCCGGCTACTATACAGAGAGTGGGACGCTTTTCTTCCATTATTTATTATCTTTTTCAGCCTTCTCTGACCTATACGCTTTTAACAATTCTTTTACAGCCTGCATTCTATGTTTCAATTCCAACTCTGCATGACGAGAACTTTCACGTGCAGACATCGCAACCTGCTCCATCAGCGCATGAAGTTGAGCATCCGTAGGTTCTTCTAATGAATTAAGCCGATAAGTATTCAATTCCATCATTAAACATCTTTATATTGAGATAGGAACAAAGATAAACTTTTTATTTGAACGATACAAGTTCTTACCTCGGTTTCTTCATTTCACACACCATCGGAGTTCTCTCCTTGCATCAGAACGTCATCATCACCATAAACCGCACGCCCCATTTGTTCGCATCGGGATGATCCAGATAATTCAGACGGCGGACATAGTCTATGTGCAATATCTTGAAAATATTGTGAATACCCACAGAGCATTCCATGTACGGGGTCTTCGGGTCCATCACAAAGCTGGTAGGACGTCCGTCACGGGTCGGGAACAGGAAGAGCTCGCTGTCACCCGGATGCTTCATCGGATTGTTCTTGTCGGTTAAATGACCATACAGCATCTTGAAGCCGATAGCCTCACGCCACTTCAGTTTTTTCAGCAAAGGAATACGGTTGAAAATCTTACCGTTCAAATCCCACGATACATCCAGAGAGGCGTAACGGTCGTTCAGGAACTCCATATTATTAATCAAGTTGAAAGTCTCGCGCTGCAGGATATAGGACAAGTTGGCCGCCGGCATGATCAGCAACGGGAACGGAACTTTGTTCCACTGCGCACCGCCTTTCACGAACATGTCGATCTTACCCCATGACGAGAACCAGAAACGCTTGTACAGCCCGATCTCTGTCAAGTTATAGTTATACTCTCCGCCCAGCACGCCCTTGAAACCGGCCGTGTGCGACAGCGTAAATACCGGAGCGTCAAAAGAAACCGGAATACGGCGTTGCTTGGTATTGACAAATGTCTCACCCGGAGCGTAACGGAAGGCCAGGGAGGCTTCCATGGTCTGAATCTCAGGAACCAACGTTTTCTGGTCATCATTGGTTATATAGGCCAGACCGCCGGTAGGCTCGTCTGTGCTGTGTTTCACTTCCACCGTGGTCTTCAGGCCAAACTGTGTCTCGTTCTCGTACTTCAAGGCGATATTCCGCACGTAGGACATCTGGTCTACCGTAGAAGTCTTGAAAGATACGAACACGTTGTCTTTATCTGTCTTCAGGAACTTATCCGTGGGAGACATCACATCATACTGATAGCTGAACGTGATGGAGTTCTTCGGGAACTCGCGCGGCAGGTATTCCTTCTTGTTGAAAGAGTATTCCACCTCACCCATATACTTGGAACGATGATCCTTGAACCCGTAAGCGTAATATCCCTTGAAGAACAGATGCGGATTCAGGTTGGCCGTGGTCTGCGCGCTCATACGCAGACGCAATCCGTCGATATAGTTATTGGAGATCATGGTGTTTACCGGACCGATATCTACCTTGCTGGGATGCTCCTTGGTCCCGGTTTCCACAAAGTTCTCGATAAACGCCTTCAATACAAAAATCACATATTTGAATCCCGGCATCTGCTCCAGACGCTTTACCAGCATATCCATAGAACTCTCGGTCTGCGTAAGCGGAACCGGCCGGTATTGATTCCAGAAATCGTCTCCGCGCATCATGGCGTCCGCCTCTTTGATCTCGGCCCCCTTACGCTTGAAAAGTTGCTGCGGAAGCTCATCGAAGGCATAATCAGAGTAACGGGTAGTCCTTCGTATCTGGAATCCTTGCATGATCTTCATCAAGGTCATCTCCACAATCATGTCATCGGTTTTCAACACCCACTCCCCATTGGGCAATTGCTCGAACTCCTGAATAATATCCATATTGTCTACAAAGTTCACCCCCGATTTCTTGGGCAGGTTCATTGTACATTTCTTCACCGTATAAGACGAGTCGGCCAATACGTAAAGATGCCCCGTAAAACCGAAGTCCTGCGAGTTATTGGGAACGAAGGTGAGATGGAAGCACTTGTCCTTGTCCACGAATGTGGTGTCCATAATGTAAAACTTATAAAAAGAGATGGCATCACTGGACGAAATAGGGCTGATGAAAGGATACTGCAACAGACGGATATCATTGTCGTAAATATTCACATCCGTAAATACATCCTTCAGCACCGTGCTCAGCATATCTCCCGTTGCAAACAGCTCGTTCACCCCCGTAGAGCTCATTCCTTTGATAATGGTCTTCTCACTCTTGGGATGTTTACGGTAAATTTTCTGCGAAGCGGTCTCGTCCACCGAAATAGGAAGGATGAATTTATTGGTTTCCTCACAAAGTTCGATCTGGTCTTTCAGGAAAGGCATCTTTTTATACATGCCTTTTTCCAGCATCTCGGGAGTCACATCATTCAGTGACATCGTGATCTTCTGATACTTATTGTACTGATAGTAATCGTTCTCGCTCAGCTTATTATTCTTTTTATGAGCGATCACCTTCTTCATCAGTTCCACTGCCGGATTATTCTTACGGGAGTATTTCTCTCGTTTGGGCTTCACCACCACTTCGTCCAGCATGATATCATCCGGTCTCATCCTCACATTCAGGTTCTTGGTGACGCCGGGAATTATATTCACCACTTTTGTTACATATCCCACCGCCGAAAAGGTGAGTTTATTCCAGCCTTTACGGGTTTCGACCTTATAATTTCCATCATTATCGGTAATACTTCCTACGCCTTTTCCTTCATAAAAGACTGACAAGTAGGGTATGGGTTCATTCGTCAATGAGTCTGTTACAACGCCTTGTATATTTTGAGCTGACACCGAAATGCAGCATCCTAATAACAAAAATAGTAGAAACGACTTGATATATTTTGTCTTCATTCTTTTCACCGCTATTTTTATGAGGGAACAAAGTTAAGCATTAACTTAAAAGAAAGTTGCTAATATAAGCTAATAAATACAGAAATCTTACATATTGACCAATAAATAGGTGAAATTTAACACCGGAAGAACCATTATGCAGCAAATAAAAAAGGGGTCTTTTCACAAAGCCCCCTTTTTAAGTTTTCAATAGGTATTAGTTTTTTTTTAAGGTAAAAAGATTGTTTTCAGGATAACGATGCAAATATCGAGCCTT
>OJOS01000560.1_pt1 | contig 17689 bp, 14 predicted proteins | sample 1598271 | NCBI WGS metagenome assembly OJOS01 (sample SAMN03922451, study PRJEB24848) | human gut metagenome | isolation source: stool sample | host: Homo sapiens | place: Germany | collected 2009-11
CTACATATTTGATTAAGTATGCAATAGATTACCTCTTCATTTTTGGGAAATTTGGTAAATAAAAAGTGAAAGTAATTTAAATTATTAATTTGGATTTCCGTTATCCTTTATAGAACTAAATTAACTTTCGTTTCTTTAATTCCTTCTTAAGATCTTTTTCTGAGGATGAATTATCGGCTAAGTTTGACTTTAACTTTATTATCTTGGCTTTTGTAGTTTCACCATAGATATAATTTAAAGTCAAACCTAGTTAAAATTTGAAATTAAAAAGCTGAGTCATTAGTTTGACTCAGCTTTTTTCATTTTCTTTACACTGAAAGATTTAATCGGCATTTTTAGAATATCTTCCAAAACAATTTTGATTAAATCTTTTTTAATGGTTAAAGACATTGGATTATCTTTATTTTCTACTAAAGTAAATTCTTGATCTTTAATATCATATAAAGATTCAGTCAAAAGATCACTTGATTTAATATTTGAAACTTTAATTGGTGTTTGCATTAAGCTTGCCTCCATTCTGATTTATCTTGTGCTACTTTCTTATTAATAAAGCCTTTAATTTCCCACATTCCATCATATCCGAATTCATCTTTGAGAAACATTTCAATCTTTTCCAATAATTTATGCTTATCCATTGCAGCCGGAGCCTTGACATAAGTTACTTCTCCATCTTCCAGCTGAATTGCATAGTAATTATAAGAAGATTTATAATGTTGCCTTGGTGTTTCCCAGAAATCAATAGTCTTTCTTAACCAGCGATCTTTTTGGCCTACTTTTTCTGCAGGAATACGAATCAAGAACCAGTCATCTTTCCTTGTTCCATCAGATTTGAAAGGAGAAGGACCAGACATATCTGGAACATTGTCCAAATAATCTTCGTTAAGCAGCTTCATAATAAATTAACGAGTAATAGCTTTCTGACCAACAAAAGAACGAAGTGTTTCAGCTGTCGCAGCTAATTCGGCCGCATTGTTCGCCAGTTTGCGCGTGACATTGCTCTGAACTTTAGCAAAAAGGGTACCAGGTTGTGCTTTAGAGAGAATCGTCTGAAGAGAATCAGATCCTGCTCCATTAAGGAATTCGACAAAATCATCAATTTTACGAGCCCATCCTTCAATCACAGAAGCAATTTCCTTATTTCGTTGTTCAATCTGCTGTTGAAGAGCCTTGTCCGTAGCAGGATCAGAGAGATAATCAGCCGGGGTTACATCAGAATCAAGAGTAGAAGCTAAAGCATCGGTTTCAGAATTTTCTACACCATCTTCACCCGGAGTTTTATCAAGATTATTTTCTATATCCTTAGCTAAGTCAATATTTAATTCAGCTTCCAATAAAGTCCTAAACGTATCTTTATAAAGATTTTTCATGCGTAACTTTATTTAAGTGTACTTTAAATATTCCACAGCATGTCACAGGGAAATCAATATTCCGTAGGAAAAGCTCCTTCCCCTTTTAAATTATCTGTTAACCCTGGGTTTGAATTTGATAATTCTCCTAGAAGAATGCAAGAATTTTTAGGAATCAGGGGAGAATTGGAAGCTTTAAACAATCAGCATAAGCAATTAATCGGCAATTTAGATAGTTTATCTGGAGATTTTATTGGTTTGTTTACTAATATGTCCAATATTCGCAATAAGTTAAATGAAACTTTAGCTTTACCTGGGCTGGATAAAATGCACCTGGACGAATTAAGGAAAATGATAAAAATAGTGGATAAGCTTAACTCGGTAATTGTTGGAAAAATTATTCCGATGATTGATGAGTTAGGAAAATAATCAGATAATAAATTATGACTGAATTATTCATATCATTAATCGTTTTTCTTTTCATTGCGGATATTGCCGTTTATTATTTCTTTATCAAGCGGAAAGTAAACCTTCTCAATAAAGAACGAGAAGAATTCGAGCAGGAAGAAGAGGAGTCCATTAATGAGTTTGTACAGAAATATAAAGAACTTGATGAAGAGCTAGCTCAGCGAGTTGAAGAAATTCAGGCTCTGAATACTGTAGTTTTTGATTGTCCTTGTAATCATAATACAATTGCGGTTCCTATTGACTTATCCAAGGAAGAAAATACATTTGTTTGTCCCGAATGTAAAAATGAATATCGTGTCAATATCAACATGTTCCCGGTATTAAAGGGAAAAATTGTTGATGAACATAATATGTATGATTTATTATCTGAGAAATATAAAACAACTAAAAAGTTTAACTCAGATGAAAAATAAGAAATTGACCGGTGCAGAATTAGAGGCTAGAGAGAAACAAGTTGTAACATTTAACGACGGAACTCAGATGACTCTTCCTTTATTGACAAGATGGGCTTTATTAATTGAAGCGATTAATTTAATTTGCGACGAATATTATGAACGAGATATGGAATTTACAGTTGATAATATCGTTAAGAAAGCTAAACCGCATAAAGCTATTAAAAAATATATTGATGAGAGATATTTTGCAGGATTACAAGATTTAATTCTTGAAAATAATTTCTAAAACGATTTTTAAAAGACTTTGGATAAATTTCCAAAGTCTTTTCTTTTATTCTAATATTAATTTTTAAAGATTAATTTAGAATTTAATTTTAAATTTAAATCAGTAGAAGATCTCAATAAATATTCAAACAAGAAAGCTTTATAACATGGCAACAGAACAAAATAATAGAGACGTAGCAAAAAAGCCAATTTCAAAATCTTTCCGAGGAATTTTACGTGTTTCTCCAGCCGATGATGGTTCAGATACTGGCATTGGATTAACTCCTGTTCCTGTTGCTGATTCAATGGGTAATAATTCTGTATTGTCTATTGGCACCGAACATATCGAAGTTCAAAAAGAAATTGTTAGCCAAACTCAATTGAGAGATAAAATTACATTTGGCACTCAAACTAATGTTCCTACTGTTGCCCCTGCTAAAAACAATATTCTTATCGGTGATAATGCCGGAAATTATGAACATCAGGATTTAATTGAAATTATTAAACAGTTTGTCACTGATAATCAAATTATGGAGCAAACTGTTCCAGTTGGTACTGTTATTCCAGTTGCGATTGCTCAAAAAGATCTTAATTTACTCCCTCAACGATTTAGGGATTATTATGACTTTGCCGATGGTCAAAATCGACATTCGTTAACAGGGCAAGAATATAATTTTGATAATTTCCCTGATTTGTACCGAATGGTAGTTGGTACTAGTAGATTATCTTATAAAAGATTAAGACTTAGTCTTCCTATTATTGCAGCATCTTTATTTCATGAAAATAATATTACTGCTTTAACTAAATTAGAAATAAATTCTTTACAAGCTCAGGGAGATTTAGATTTTGAGCTAGTTAAAAATGAACTCCAACTTAGCAATATTGAATTTAATACTACTGATACATTTGAAAATCCACCGGTAAAAATTAGTTGGCAACAGACTGGTAGAATTATTAATTATGAACAAAGTATAGGTCAGGCTACTCATGCAGAATATGTCTATTTGCCTGCTGGTACAGTTGTTCAAATTCAAGGTGCTCGATATACTTTTGGCGGAGATTCTTATACACTAAGTGCTTATATCTATGATAAAGAAAAATTAAATTTGTCAACGTTTGGTGTAGATGGATCACCATTAATAGATACAGTTGATAGTAGATCTTATTCTATTCCTAAAGATGGAATTTATTGCTTAATAATTCCAGCAACTTTAGAAAAATTTACATTTCAGCAATTACCAAAAATAAATGTAACAGTTCCCGAAATGGAATGTACTATAGATACTACATATAGTTCCAGTGCCAAGACATATGTAGAACTTTCTGAGGACTATGCCAATTATATTTTATATTGTCCGGAAGAAGTCACTAATACAGCTCAATTTACAAGCGATCAGTATACTTTTAATTTTAATACTATCACATCAGCTAATTTAGATGTTTGGCAATCTTGGAATCCAGATAATGAAGGTATTAAAAGGCATCTTTATCTTGTATTGGAGGGAACCAGCTTGCCTTATAATGATGTACCATTAGTTCTTGAAGGAATATTAACAACAAATATTGCTTCTTTTAATATTAATAGAAGTGGCGAATCTGCTTATGATTATGAACCGTCTTTATATTTGAAGAAAGGAACAGTAATTACTGCACAAGGTCTTGGTATTATATCAAGTGGTGTAAGAACACCATTGCCTGTTACTATCTATACAAATGGAAATAGTACACTTTTAGCTACCATTAATGAACAAAATACTTATACTATTCAAAATGACGGATATTATAATATTCATGTACCATCTAAATGGTGGTTAAATTTTGATTCTAATCCATGGCGAATTCCATTTTTACGATTAAGTCAAGGATTAACTTCAATTACTTTTAATACTACAGCTTATCCAGTTACTTCACATTTAACAGTAATTGGGGCTAGCGGACAATTTAATTTGCCGGACTTAAGAAATAGGTTTATTCGTGGAGCTTCTACTACATCTTCTACTATTACAAGTGAAGGTACATATACTATTCCTGCCCATGCTCCTCTTAATATAGAGGATCCTCAGACTAACCCATACGTCTTAAGTTCCCTTTCAGGAGAAGGAAGTACTAAGAGCACTTTTAAAACTTGTGTTCGTTCTCAAAATTATGGAGGAGGCGCCTTATATGTTGGTGGTACCGGGGCATTTACTCAAACTTATGTAAGTCAGGCAAGTGCTCTTTCTCATTATAGAAATGACCATTGGACATTTGCAAATGCTCAATATGAATTAGACCTAAGTAATTTAGTAGGTCCTATTACTGCTAAAGAGACTAGACCTTATAACATATCTCTTTCTTATTTGATTAAAGTAAAATAGCTTTTAAGTTTATAAAAAAGACGGTGAGAATATTCTCACCGTCTTTTTTATTTGACTTTAATAAGGTAAGCTAAAGATATATTATAAGGTCTAGTTTCTCGTGGAGTCATATTATTTTGACTTACTTGACTACTGAAATCTAATTTATAAGTCGCATATCTTGACGGCCCGTTATGCTTTCTATGTCCTGTCCCATTAGAAGTATTAACAAGTGAAAAACATCCAGTTGCTTCAGGATTAGCTTGATAGATAGAACAGAAGAAAGTTCCTGACATTCCATCAATTATAAGTTTACTATTGTATGGGTTAGTCTGAGGATCCTCTATATCAAGAGGGGTATGAGCAGGAATAGTATAAGTACCTTCACTCTCTCAATTTACCTTGGATATGGAAAGTATCAATAGTAAAATCAGCAATATTTTCAGTATTATAAGTCATTATTGGACTTGCAATTCCATATCCAAGCTTAAGATTACGATATTGCCTCATATTAAGGTCAAAATATTTTAAACATACATTTTTATATTCTGTACCATTAGCTTCAAGAACATCCATTCTGAACAATTTACCATAATTTTCAAAAGAAAATCGAATTGTTACAGAATTTAAATTTAGTATATCAAAATTTTGATCTGTTTTAAACTCGGCTATATATAAATCTTGCAGAGCTTGAATAAAGATAGGACAATTATAAGTAGAAGGATCTACAATTTGGTCCGTAACAATATCTTTAACTTGTACTTCATCAAAATAAACATTTTTATAAAAATCAAGCTGGTTTTTATAAAATTCTTTTGTGGAATCAAATAAAATACTAAAAATATTATTATTTTGAAATCCTTCTGTATTAAATGGTTTTTGGTTAGAAGCCAAACCATTTATTGAATAAGGATAAACATGGTCCAAAAGAAAATCATATTGAATATTATTATATCTTAAGGATAATTTTTCATTATTTTTATTAAATCCTTCTCCAATTTCTCCTTTTGTAGAATAATCGGTCAAGCCAGACCTAATTGTGCTGGCTCCAAAAGATTCGGTATTAGAAGAATTAACAAGAAAAATAGAAAATCCCAATTCTTTATCTGAAGTATTACTAGATTTAAGTTTAAATGAAAATGTAAGGTTTTCCTTTAAGTCAAAATTTTCTTTAGAAATCCAATTTTGACTTATCGATTCCGGAGGTAAAATTACCGGGGATTGTAATTTTAAGGGATTATACATTAGTGAATAGTATATTTGATAACTGTTCCACTATAAGTTACAGTAACAGAAGAAATATCTTCCCAGTTAGGAGCTCCGGACGGCCAAGTTGACACATTGACAAAACTATTAATTCCAGGATATTCTGAATTCTCTTGTACATCAAATGTTGGAATATTAATATTTGTTTCAGGAGCTGAAATTAATGCGTATTCCACCTTTGTAAAATTGGCTTTAGTAGAATTAACATTGAATATATCAATTGAAATACTGGTGACAGGAGTTCCTGAACCTTCATAAGTTACCTGGCGAATAATTGGATTATTGGCAGTATAATCAGCTAAATTAAGTGTACCAATATAATTTTTAGCAATAACTTGTCCATCTGGAGGAATAGAAATAGGTGAAGTTAATTCTAACCTATTTGTCCCATGCAGTAAATCAATACTACTGCTTGCTACTATATTTTCTACGGGCTCGGTAGCCAACTCTATGGTCCATACTCGAATTCCTCCAAGGTTATCACCGATAACACTTCCCGGAGTATTGCCACTTCCTAATTCAACATGATAAATTTCAGGCGGTTCCGGTAATTCAAAAACTGGAACAGCATACCGCTTATATCCTTTTCCTGTTTTTGTAGTTCCCATATCCATTAAAATCATGCCGCCGGAAAAAACAGTCATTGGATTGGGTGCGTTAAGCCGATCTTCTTCAAAAAGGCTTACTACACTTCTATCATGACCAGCCCATTTAATATCATCATCAAAATAATCAGAAATAGATCCATTATAAGCAGTAGAGGTAGAATCATTTACTGCTAAAACATCGCCAATACCAGGCTTTAACCCGGTGATTTGATTAGTTTCATCATTAATGACTGTTACTTGAGGATCAATTTGAAGATTTAAATTAGAATCAAGAGTAATTCCACCGGAACTTTCTCCTAAACGATTAGTAATGACAGCATTTACAGTACCGACTTGTTTATTATCTACAGTTATTAATGTATCATTCTTTTCACCGGCTGGAACTTTAATAATTTTAATATTTCCAGTCGTAGAAAAATAATTAGGATCTAAATTAATTTGAATAAGAGATCCAATAATTGTGAAATAGTCAGAACTAAAAGTTTCAGTAGAAAAATAATCAGCGGTTATACTTCCTTGAGGAATTGTTAATTCACTATTAACAATTTGAAGAATATTTTGAGGAGAATTCTTAATATTGACAGTATTTCCCGAGGTAATAGAAATACCGCTCCCGGCAGTAACAGAAAATGCTCCAGAAAGAACCTGAAGTTCATTATTTGCATTATATGCCAGAGTAATTCCGTCTACTTTAGGGGAAATATCTTCCCAATTAGAGGCTCCCATCCTCCAAAGCTTATTATTGGCATACATTAAGTCTCCGGAATAAGACCGCGGCTCAGTATCAGGAGAAGGATCACTGGAAGCAGGCCCAATAAAAGTTAAATTAGATGTAATAATACCACCAACTGTTTCCGGACCAACAGAAGCTTCATTATTATCTCCTACTCCAATGAATAAACGTTTTGTATCTGTTTCATAAACAGGTTCGCCTTCTTGGAAAGAAGTTTTTAATCGCTGTTCTTTTAAACCACGACGAAATTTAATAAGAGATGAAAATTGTTGAGCCATTAGATGATTCGGTAAGAATTAATGTTATAATTAAGCGTACTAATAAAACTAGTCTGCATTTTCTTGATGATATTTACTTGAGTATTATAGATTGAGGTAAAGCATCTATTGAGGATGATTGATGTTAACTCATTCTCTCCCATGAAGAAATTTTCTTTATCAGAACCTAATTCCTGGAAAGATGAATCAGGCTTAACATGGTCATAAGTCATCAACCCGTCAATGCTGTAACCTCCAACAAATGTTCCGAAAATATATTTCTTAATTTCTGATAAGTTAAAGAAAAGTTTATAAAGAATTTTATTAAATGTAAGGACATTATAGTATTCTTGATTATCTTTAAAGCTTAATTCTTCTTCAGAATAAACGTTAATATCAGATTTTAATAAAGAAGACTTTAAAATATTCGGTTCTTTAAAGAAAAGGATAACATTCTTATAAAGTTTAGAAATAACTTCCTCTTCTTTAACAACAAATGTTTTACCTTCAACCTTTTCTGGGGTATTTTGAGCAGAAGGACGGTATTCATCTACAATATCACCTGTATTCACTAAAACTGGTGGGTTAACCCTGCCATCCAGATTTATTTTAAGGTAGGTATAGTCTCTATTCTTATCATAATAAAGAAGTTTATTGTCTGTGTAATTATCTACTCTTTGCAACTTTCCTTGTCCATAATAACTTCTATTATCAATGATATTAAAAATAACATCTTCATTTAATTCAGGAGTTCCTGTTATGGAAAAACAAACATTTTGAGGATAAGCGGATAATTCTGTAGAACGATCATAATCCCAAGGAATTAAATTATTCCCTAAGTCTTGAACATTTTCCCAGGGCATGTAAACATTTTCCCAAACTAAATCGTCGAGAGTAATTGAACGGTAATAATAAGAAATAATTCCAATCGGATAAGTTAATTTAGACAGCTGAAATTTAACAATTCGTTTATTAGTAACAATATAGAAATAATTTGAATTATTATATGAGAAATCAATTTTTTTAACGATTTCTTGATTATAGATTGGCTCATCTGAAGAAGGTTGTCCATCTTCAGGATTATACCAGTAAGTTTTAAGTAGTTCAAGATAAAGAACTTGATAATCACCCAAGTATTCTCCTTTATTAGAGAAAATATTAATAATAATTTTATCTGCAGCTTCAGTAATTACCCAAATTGAACCTTTTTCTATAGTTTCTTCATTAAGAATAAATTCATAAGGGCAAATTGACACTGTTCTTGTATTTTGACGAATAAATCCGCCTGAACGAATGGTAAATTTATGGTTGAAGAAGTTATCGAGAACTTTGATTACATTATTTCCTTTATCGAAGACAGTGATTGTATTATCAAATGCCGCAATAGATTGTGGATTATTAAATCGATAAGGCTGATTTAAATCTCCAAAGCCTTGAATTTGGTCAACAAGCATTATTCTATTTGTTGCAGCTCCTCGATCAGATAAACATTTGGAAATATCATATTTAAAAAGACCATTTAACTGATTATCAATTACATACAAGTAATTTCCATCTAAAGCTATCCCAGAAATATTTTTAAATGAAGCTGAGTCAATGTTATTTGGATCAATTTTAGAAAATGTAAAGATATTCAAATTATTGACATTAGAACCACTAATATTTTGATTATTAATTGAAGAGATTTCTTCAAACATTCGTTGATTTAATTCTTCAGCATGGTCTCCTTCATTTAATAAAGGATCTGAACTTTGCTGTAATTCATCATAAGGAAATAAGTAAAGGTTCATCAGCTGAATAGAAGTAGATCTTCCAATAAAAACAGCATATAGTTTCATTGGGTTTCCATCGGCATCTTTCTTATCAGTAAATTTATTAGTTGGAACAACAATACTATCAATAATATCTTCAGTTCCCCAATTATAACCCTCAACAGTATCAGGCCAATCTAATTTATTCCAAATATTTTGGGGAGTACTATAAGATATGTTGGAATAAAACCATCCGTCTACCGGGCCAAATTCAGTTTTATCTTCAGAAGCAAATGGTCTATGGGGAGATAAAACTGGGATTTTTTCGCTTAAAGGCAAGTCATTTTGAGCAATAAGACAATTTTTAAAGATATAGGTGTTATTTGCTTCTAAATTATTAATAATTTTATTAATAACAGATGCTTTAAGGAAATCGTTAGCTGCAAAAGTACAATCAGCTAAATTATAAGGCAATTTAAGATCAACATCTAACAATCTATCAAAGAAATCATTAGATAAATTAATCTTTGTTGTATAATTATTACCTATGACTAGTTCTTTTTTATCATCGAATGTATAAGGAATATTATTTTCTACAAGAACATAGCCTTCATAAGGTATTTGTTCTTTTGTAATCGGATCAATTAGAAAATATTCATTAGTAGAATAATATTTTTTCGTCATTAGATAAATTTAATTTCCTTAATGTTTAATGGAACTGCAAGTTCTTCATTGATCTTTCTAAGAATATCCAAAGAAAGATTTTGCTGGTCGCTTAATTTAGTAATACCGGAATTTTTAATATTAATTCTTATGGTATTGGACATATTAGCAGGCGGATTATATTTGAAATAACGAATAATTTCTTCAAAATTATTACGTTGTCCGCCTGGTAAAGTAATAGTTAGAGGCTCTAAATCAGAAAAAGATAAAAGAAGGGCTTGTCTTTCATCTTCAGATAATAATTTAGAATAAAGTAAAAAGTTTTTAATTCTAAAATTAACCGCATTAAAAGACTTTTCATCTTTAAATCCTAAAAAGTCATTTAAAGTTACTGCATTTTTATAAGATGCCGTTCCTAAAATAAATGGATAATTAAAAACATTCTTTAAATTATAAACATTAGGATTGATAGTAATTTTTCTTTTAATGGGAAGAAGTTGTTCATTTTCATAAACTTCAAATACTCCATTATTAAGATCAATAATAACTCGGAAATTATACCATCCTGCAATAATTTCATCTAAAGCAAAGCTATAAACAAATTTATCATTTATTAAAGAACTCTTGGGAAGGTTTAATGAAAAATTAAGAACATTAATATCCCGAGTAGTAATAATTTGAGAATAATTTGTACAAGAAGTTAAATCAGGGCTTACTTCGAAAGTTAATTGATGCTCAGACGACTGATAATTTTGGTCAACTATTAATACATAATAATTAGTAACCTCAAATTCTTTATCATATTTTGAAGTAAAAAGAACAAAATCATTTTCAAGGTTTCCTTTATTATAAATTTTGAGAGCATCTAATCCAAAAGCATTATCGTACAAATCGCCCACAATTATAGATCTTTGCGGACGTTTTGCCCGGTCAAAAAGTTGTAATTCCAACTTTTTAGAATCACTGGTTTTGTTGCTTTGGTATTTTAAACAGGCAAATTGATTTAAATCATTGACTGAAATATCAAATATCCTATTGTAAGAAGTAAAGATGATATTAGCATCCGGTAAATCAATAACCCTTTGCTTATAATCATTTAAATCAATATTTTCAATCTGATAAAGAGCATCTGGCACACGTTCTCGAATACCAAACAAGCCATCTTCTATATTTTGCTTAGTAACTTGAATATACGGGAAAGCGTATGCCGTATCATCTTTATCAATAAAGATTGAATTAATACCCTGAGAAGTAACTGTCAATAAAGATTCAGCTACTCTTAAATCCGGACAATAATAATTTTGCTCTTTACTAAATCCTGTATCATCTAACAGATAAACATATGTACTTTCTAATAATCCTTCTGGTAAAGGAGCGATGTCGGAATTTTGTGTACGATATACCTGTTTTCCGTTTAAATCAATATGGTCGAAAACAATATTATTATCATTTTCACCGGCTGATGAAGAATAATATACCGGATAAAGTTTATTTTGAGTTAAATCGGTAACTTTATAAACTAATCTTGAAGTTCCGGGAATATATGCCATTAATTCAGATACTTCATCTGTTGTTCTATCAAGATCAAGAACATAAAAATGCCTAAAAATATCTGTTTGATTATCAGGAAGATTAAATTTATATTGCTTGTCAATAAGATAAAAAAGTTTATTATTAATAATATTAACTTTTTTAAGAACTTCATTCTCGTTAACAAGCTTAATTCGTTCTTTGAGAATCAAGTCATAAGAAACAATATAGACATATTCTGAACCAATAATAGCAAAATCTTCATAGGGAATATTAAGGGCTAAACCTAAAATTTCCTCATTATTTTTGTATAAATGTTGAATATCAAGTTGCTTGATAATATCAAAATTAGTATTATGTAATGTTACGATAGCATTTGACAAATTATTATTAGAATCATAGTAATTGTCAAAAGTATAAAGAAATGGGGTAACATCATTAAGATTACTGATGCTTAATCCATTAGTGGAAGAATTTGCAAATAAATCAAGCCCATAAACTTTATCTGAATCAAGATATATATCAAAATTCAGGTCCAAAATACCAGAATTTTTAATATTGAGATTATTAATTGTTACTACTTCTTCATTACTGGAATAAGAAGATAATTCATATTCTTTGGCATCAGAAATATTAGAAATAATCGCATTAACTTGATCTTTTCCCACCCTGGAATAGACATATTGTCCATTTTGTTCAAACATCAGGTCGCTTTGCTTGTCAAAGTAAGGTGCGTCCTGAATATATGAATAGAATAATTCATCAGATTGAATATAATCTTTGTCAATAATGTCATTAAAAGAGGCAGGATCAAAATTAACTTTGCCCTTTAAAGCATCTTGCTTGGAGATAATATTAGGATAATAATAACGGTCTAGCCAAATACCGTATGGATTTGATTTAGACTGGTATAACCATGTATGAAGATACCTTCCATTATTTGAAAAAACAGAATTGGTTTGTAACTTTTTAACTTTGTCAGATAAAAATGGGTTAGTAGAGCCAAAAGATCCGTTTTTAACAAATTTGGTATCATTGATATTAAGTTTTTGGAAGGGATATAAAGCAACTCCTCTATCATTATCTTCATTTGCACCAATAGAAAAGGCTAAATCTTCCCCAGGATTGATAATATATTCAATATCATAGAAAATATAATTTAAAGTAACAGTAGAATTGCCAAATTCTTGATTTGTACCTGTTTCTAATGATGTATATTCGCGAAAATCTACATTAGGATCATTATTTGTTCCCGTATTAAGATAATCTCCTCTTATTGCGAAGTTTTTAGGAGAAAGATGATTTTTTAAAGGAATAATATTGAGTGTTGTGGAAAATTTATCATCAATATTGTTATATTGAAGATGAAAAAGGCATTGGCTCTCTAAATTATACGCAGATTTTTCTGTATTTACATTAGCAAAGTTCCTATCTTTATAAGAAATCCAGGAAGTATTGATATAATCTGTTAAATCAGTAAATTTATCAGTAATTGTTGAAATTACATTGTAGTTTTTTCCATTATAATTGACCAATGGAGCAAGGTCTGGATTAGATACCAAAGTAAGTTTAGTATCGCTCATAGAATCAGGACCAAGACTTCTTAATCTTCCATTATAGCTGTCAAGTTGAACAATTTGACCAACATATTGTGGATCAATATAATAAAGAAGGTTTTCTGGAGAAGTTTGAGGAACTTTCAACTTATAATTATTTTCCGAAGCTTCATATTTCAAATTATATTTGGCAGAAACCCACATATATGTGCCGTCTTGCCTTTGTACTTTATAATCATCAGTACAAGCAAGATAAAAAAGAAAAGTATTTCCAGTTTTAATAAAGTTAAACTGACCAAATACTTCGGCTAAATCTTTTTGAGAAGAAAACCAAAGATCATCACAAGGTCCTCCGGTATACTGGTTTAGCCTATAATCCCATTTTCTGTTAATGAGATAATAGTCAGTTTTACCGTTAATATGTTTAATATAACATTTATTAGTCCCCTCAATATATTCAATAATAAACAGATAATTTTGTTGAATAGCCGGATCAATTCCCTGGGCTAAAACTGTTTCAACTGAATAAAGAGTAAAATCAGTGTCCCAAGTTAATTTATGGTCCGGTGTAAGATTAATATTTTGTTGATTAAAGTATAGAAAAGCAGGTTTACCTTCTAAAATGAAAGTAATAGGAGTAATATAACCATTTGTTTCATTTTCTTTAATATTAGCCTTTAACCAGTTAGTGTATAAATCTTTTTTACCCAGGAAAAAATAAGAATAATTATTGACCGTAAGATCATTTATATTTTTAAGGGCATTATAAAGATTAAAATTAAAAGATTCAGAAGTTGAGTAAGAGGTATTGAGAAACTCTAAAGAATTATCCAAATAAGATAATTCTAAATTTTTAATTTCACTAAATGGCTTTGACTTTAAAGGCCTGATACTCATTGAGGATATTTAAAGCTCAATTAAGAATCGAGACTATGGGAATTTGAGCATCTAAATCATTAGGAATTTCACCAGGAGTTTGTGATTTATTAATTTTAAAAATCACAGAAGATTGTTCTGAATTAAAGACTGCTTTCTGTACGTCTAATTCAAATTTTAAATTATAAAATGATTTAGAAAGAATATCTAAATTAATTTTAAGGCCATAAAAATAGTTGGCAGAATCATAAAATTTAATAATTATTGATTTCTCGCCTTCTTCTCCTGTAGGAAAGCTATATCGATGCGGGCCGATTTCGGCTAACCAGGTACTAATATCTCTAAGCCAATTAATATTTGAGGTGTCGATCTGGTAATTATATTCGTTTGATTGACCATCACCCCAATCAATAATAATTTTAGTAATTTTATTAGTAACTGTTCCTCCCTGGCTAAAAAGTGGAGGCATTGCATGAAAATTTGTATAATAAAAATTAAGAAATACTTCTGAATTATTTTCTACTAAAATATTTTCTCCGGAAGGATATTCAGGCAAAGATGCCTCATCCCAGACTAAAAGATTGTCTAGTTCGATTGCTGGTCTAATTTCTTTAGCATTTGGATCCATTAAGATACAATAAAGTTGGTATTAAAATTCAGATAAAGAGTTGTTGTTTTATCTCCTGGCGTAATGACAGATTCCTGTCCGGTAAATGCCGGACTATAAACGGTTGAGTCTAAAGAATCTGGATCTATTTCTCCAAATAATTCAACTCCAGATACGCTTAATTGGAAGAAATGTTTATAAACATAAGGGCACATATTCACATCATACAAGACATAAGAAAGCATAAATGTATTTGTATCAAATGAATAAGTTAAACATGTATTTCCAGCCTTTTGAATCATTACTGATCCATTTTTAAAGAGAGAAGAAGGAATTTGGAAAGATTCAGCTTTTTGCTCTTCAGTATGAAAATAATATTTTTTAACAGTAAAATTAATTAAATCAATTTCATAAATGTCCGGATAATAAACAGGAAATTCAATTTTTGTTCCATCGACATATTTTTCACTAATGGAAACATTCATTACTGCAAAATAACATTTATGAAGTTTCTCAATATAGAAAATATCAGAACCTTTATCACAAATATTTGCATTTCCAGAAAAGAAAACAGGATTAATAAGTTCAAAACTCTTGTAATTAAAGGCGTCGAAATAAGAAGCTTTAATCAAGGGATTTTCATTATTAAAGAAAATTGCTTGTTTATTGGTAAAGAGCTGTTCAAATTTATTAGTCAGAGGATTAAATTTAATACCTTCAAATAATAAATGAATCGCTCCTGTCGCTGGATTTTTAGCTTTAATAATGAATATATTCTCAATAACATCAATATCAATAGCATTCTCAATAAAGAAATTATAAATTTCATTATCGGCAGAAGTTTGCCACCAAGGAAATGCTGAATATATGTCAGTAATTTGTCCTAATCCAGTAATAGAAATTAAGATTGTACCTTTTTCTTCAAGAATTTCAAAATAAGTCTTTTCCTTATTTTTTTCATAATCAGGTTTTAGATAATCAGGAAGAGGCTCTGTCTTATATTCTTCATTCTGATAATAAATTTTAGGCAAAGTAAACTGATTGTTATCGATAATTTCGTTATAGTCAGTTGTAATAAACTTGCCGTCTATTACAGCACTAAATGGTTCATTTAAAATACCCTCAATAGCAAGAGTCAAATCACCATTGCCAATTGTTGCACCATTAGGAATATAAGCACGGAAATAAGCTGGAAGAAGGGTGCTTATACCTCCCTCGATAAAGTAAGAATAATAATGATTTTCAGGAGTCCATGTAATTTTATCTGCTGAAACTTCGGTAGAAACTCCCACATCATCAACTCCTAAAACGCCTCCATCGACTAATAAAAACTTTTCTTCTACTTCGGACTGAGGAACAAATGGAGTAAAATTCCAATCTCGGGCAAATTTACCATTTTTTTCTTTAAAAATAGCAAATTTATTGCCATATAAGTCAGATTTAAAGGAACTTATAAATCCTTTATTAAAAAGTTCATAGAAATTTAAAGAAACAATATTATTTTTATTGAGCTTGTCAACATCTTGTTCTTTAGAATAGTAGGCAAACATTGCCTGAGCATCACTAACAACCAATGGATCATTAGCGGCCCAACCAAAGTTAAAGTTTTTAGAATATTCAGTTAAAGAATATTCAATAATATAAGGATAATCTTTTTGTCGATTAAATGCTACATTACCATAAATTTTTGGATCAGGAAAAATGTAAACCTTATTAGGCTCTACTTTACTTTCATCAATAGAATAATCAAAGTTAGTTGTATTAACTCTAAGTAAACTTGTTTTATCCGGTTTAAAGAATAAACCGATATTCTTGAGGAGTTCTAATTGCTTGGATTCAGTAAATGGAGTGTCAACGGTTTGTTGGTTTAGAAGATTATTTGAAGGATTATCAGCTTTAATGAATACATCAGTAGTAATATTACCTTCAGAATCCTTAATCAAGTAATAAAAATCAACACCAATGTACTTTTTATAAAGTTTCTTTCTAATATTAATTTTTTCATCATCGGATATTAGAGAAACTTTACTGCTTTCCAGCAATTCATTCTTTAAAGTAAGTTTATCTCCAACACAATCCTGAGATAAGTCAAGACTAAGCTGGGCAATCAATGGAATTTCCCGAAGATAGACATTTCCGTCAAAGATCATGTCTCTTAATATATTTTCTAACTCAAAATAAAGAGAAGAATCAATATTATTATAATCACAAGAAAGCGAAGACGCCCGGTCAATATCAAAATAATCAGAATAAATGTCTACAAAATTATCGATAGAGACATTCAAATAATTTTGAACATAATTTACTTGTTCAGGATTTTCATTAAAAAGAAAACTTAAAATTTTATCAAAAATAATCTTTTCTACAGAAAGTTGAGTACCTTTAATCTTATTTCGCTCAATTACAAAAGTTGCTTCGGTACGTTTATTTCTATAAAAAGCGGCAATATCTTTAATTCTGGAAACAAAGATAGGTAATGCTGAGTAAATCGCATTTTTAGCCTTTAATTTCTCATTAGGATCTTCTAATGAATTAAAATTCCAGTTTAGATTAGATAAAAAGACCTGTTCCTCAAAAGTAGCATAAGAAACAGTAATAATTTTAAGTAAATCAATAATTTGAGACTGAATTAATTCTTTAGTCTCAATAATTTGATGGTCATCATTTTTAACTTTGGCCCATTTAGTAAGATATTCTTTATAATAAGTCAAAAAGACTTCTTTATCATTTTCAAAAGAAGTTTTTGAAATAAATTCAATAAATGTATAAGGTTTAATAGTGTCCTTAACTTCAGACGGAACACTATTAGAATTAATAATTGAATTAATTTCAAAATTTATCATTACCTTGGAGATATTTAAAGGACTAATTGAGTCCAAGATTCTCAATCAAGGTTTTATAAAGTAATCGGTCAATAGAACCATCAGCTTTATACCAGGTATTATAATCTTTAATATTATCAGAAATAGTCTCTGGTTTCAGATAAGAATTGTGAATATCTGTCTCATTAGTATCAATATACTGATAGAAGTA
>OJOS01000583.1_pt1 | contig 17123 bp, 15 predicted proteins | sample 1598271 | NCBI WGS metagenome assembly OJOS01 (sample SAMN03922451, study PRJEB24848) | human gut metagenome | isolation source: stool sample | host: Homo sapiens | place: Germany | collected 2009-11
CCACTTCGACTTCCCCTTCGGGGTCTGAAAGGGGCGAGCAGCCCCTTTCTCGTGGGTCCAGCGCGTCGAAATCGCTGGTGGTTTTCTGGTTCTCTTTTGACATCAAAAGAGAACATTAGCCTTAATGCGAACGCGCTCTGCCCCGCGCACAGGCGCGAGAAGCTGGTGCTTTTCTGGTTCTCTTTTGGCACGCAAAAGAGAACTTAACCTCGCGTAACCGCGCTCTGCCCCCGCGCCATCGGCGCGAGAACCAGTTCAAAGTTCCTTTAAGAACCCATCCAGCTCCCGCTGGTTCCGAATCAATACATATTTCTCCGGGTACTTTTCCCCGATCCTCTCCATCTTCGCCCACTTTTGCTTCGTGCGCCCATCGTGGAGGATCCAGCGGACGAATTCGGCATCTATCTTCTCTTCGCACCCGGGCGCAGACGACTCCCTCACACGGCCTTTGTTCTGCTGCCAGCGCCGTATCGCCCGCCAAAGGCAGACCAGCGGTGAAAACCAGAGCACGATGATTTTATCCGCTTCTTTCAGCCGACGGGCATAGCAGTTCTTGCTATAATTGCCGTCGATGACCCAGCCGCCTGCGTTCTCGTCGAGAAACTGCCGGACAATGGCTTCTTCCTCGGCGAAGGGCCGCTCCACCCAGCCGGGCAGGAAATGCACGGTATCCATATGGAGCACCGGCAGGCCGTATCTCTCCCCCAGGCGCTTTGCCAGCGTGGATTTCCCGCTGCCGCTGGTACCAAGTATCGCTATTTTCATCTCTGCCTCCTTTTACCTTATATAAGATGTATCAGACAGTATACGCTGACCGTCTGATAACGTCAAGTTCCGGCTTGACATTTCGTCCACCTGCTCGTATGCTATAATCATAGAGTCTATGACAGGAGGTCTTGCAGATGGCATCTCCAAAAAAACGTGTCAATCCGCTTTTTGTTGCTTTAGCGGTCGTGCTGGTGGCCGTAGTGGTCGCTGTGGGCGTGGTCTTTTTCCAGCTGCACAGCAAAATCTCGGCTCTGCAAACCGGTGCATCCTTCACCTTCCGGTATGAGATAACGCCCAACAGCCCGGATAAGCCGCCGCTGCTGAACATCCTCGATCGGGTGAACGCTTCCAGCGGCAGTATCAGCGGCCAGTATGCGCCCGGAAAGCTGCAGCTCTCTTTCTACCAGCTCAACGAAGACGACTCCGTCAAGACGTCTCCCTTCACCCGGGTCTATATCGACTCGGAAGAGACGCTCTTCGACATCGGGCAGCTCTACACCGTTCTGCGTCAGGCTGTCACCGATAAACTCTCCATCGCAAGCGTTCTTCTGCCCGAGTGGAGCCTCGGAGACTACATCTCCCAGACGCAGGCTTCCGCCGTGCTGGGCGTCGAGACGAACAAGGTCGAGCTTCAGGAGCTTTCCGGCTTCACCCTCTCGCTCAAGGGGCTGAAAAAAGTCTCTCCTTCCGCCGCGCGAGACGGCTACCGCTACTATCAGTTCCCCGCCGCAGCCGACGGCACGACCCTCGTGCTCGGCTTTTCGACGGACGCTCTCTTCTCGAAGACCACGCCCATCCATGTGCTGCTGACCATCCCGGACCACAACGTCTACATCCAGCTCACCGGCACGGTGACCTCTGCCAAGACGGTGCTCTCTCCCCCGGCTTCCCGGATGAGCGACGAGGACATCGCCACGCTGGCTCAGATACGCCAGAGCATCGAGTCTGTCTGGAAGATGATCCAGTCCGCCACCCAGACCAGAAACTGAATGATACAAAAAAAGCAGACGCTTTGTGCAGCGTCTGCTTTTTTGTTTGCGATTATTTACCGGTCAAGGATACGGCCATCCACCGAGAAGGTGACGACATTCCAGGGGATGAACTTACCGCTGTTCTTGAGGGCAGTGACGGCGGCGTGTTCGAGACCTCCGCAGCAAGGCACCTCCATCCGCAGGACGGTAACGCTCTTGATGTCGTTATTGCGGATGATCTCGGTCAGCTTCTCGCTATAGTCCACGGCATCCAGCTTGGGGCAGCCGATGAGGGTAACATGGCCGCGCATGAACTCCTGATGGATGTTCGCGTAGGCGTAGGCGGTGCAGTCGGCGGCGATAAGCAGCTTGGCACCATCAAAATAGGGTGCATTCACCGGCACGAGCTTGATCTGGCAGGGCCACTGGGCCAGCTGCGAGGGCTGGGCGGCGGCAGGAGCTGCAGCCGGTGCGGCCTGCTGGCGGTCAAACTGGCGCATGGCGCTGCCCGGGCAGCCGTGGAAGACGGGCTTTTCGGCAGCGGCAGCAGCCTTTTTCTGTTTGTTTTCCAGCACAGCCTGCTCATCGTAGGCAGCGGCCTCCCGCTCCTCGAAGGTGATGGCACCGGTGGGGCAGCCGGGCAGGCAGTCGCCGAAGCCGTCGCAGTAGTCGTCGCGCATAAGCTTGGCCTTTCCGTTCACGAGGCCGATGGCACCCTCATGGCAGGCAGTGACACAGGCACCACAGCCATTGCATTTTTCTTCGTCTATATGAATGATTTTACGTATCATATCCACACTCTCCTTTTCTTGATGGGCCTATTATAACAGATGCTTCGTCCTATTTCTGTTGTCATGACCACAAAGAGAGAGGAAGTTTTTCTCAGTAATGCACGACATTGCCCGCATTGCGGATGCGTGCCAGCACCGGCTCTGCCTCTGGGCTGCGGAAATAGTCGAGGCTGGTCTTGGGCAGCAGCGTCCCGAGGGTATCCCAGTCGCCGCTCTGCAGGCACTGGCGGACGGTGGAAGCACTGATGGCCTTGCCGTTTGCTTCTTTGCGGGGTACAACGACACACTCGATACCCGCTTTGGGCAGCTGCTCGCACATGATCTGGTTGTAAAGCCCCGTCACCTGACTGGTAGGCTCCTCGCCCACATAGCGGGCAGTGATGTTTAGCGCCGCCGCGATTTTCGTAAAGACGGCGAGGTCCAGCCGGGCGTGGCCGTCGATGACAGCTGCCTCATCCTTCAGGAAGTAACTGGGGAAGGTGGCATTCGAGATGATGTAGGGGCCGCTGTCGTGGAGCACCACATTCGGCAGATGGGCCACGCCCGCCTCCACCAGCTTCCTGCGCACGGCAAAAGGCACGAGGCTGGCGTCCTCACTGACCACGAACAGGTGGAGCGTGTCGCAGGCGGCAGCAGCTTTTTCCACAAGATACTGATGACCGAGGGTAAAAGGGTTCGCGTTCATGACGAGGGCCGCACTTTTGCCCTCGGTCCTGGTCTTTTCCAGATCGCGCAGATAAGCCCCGAAGCCGTCGCGGCGGTTTTCCATGAAGACAAGGGTATCCTCCACCCGGGCGATCTCGTAGAAGCCGAGGCCGCCGAAAAACTTGGAGCTTTTTACCTTGGTGTAGAGAAACAGGTGCATATTCCCCCGCGCGCACTGCACCTCGATGAGGTGGGTGATGATCTGGTTCAGCAGACCCTCACCCTGATGGGCGCTGCTGACGGCGAAGCACCGCAGGGTGTTGCCGAAGCAGCTGCCGGTGCCGATGACGTTGTATTCCTCGTCGAACATGGCGCAGATGTAGTCCAGATTGCCGTCGCGGCGGATGCCCTCCTGACCCAGCAGTGTGTCGATTTGGGCCAGAACGGTTTTATCGGTCGGATAGACCTGCGAAATGGTATATTCACTCATCGATATTCCCCTCAGTAGTAACAAAATGGAGCAGCCAGGTCAGCGCCAGCAGGTCGGCACTGCCGCCGGGCGAGAGATTTTCCGCAATGAACCGGTCATCCAGCGCCGCGAGCGCATCTTTATCCGGGTAAGGTGTCTGGGCGAGAAGGGCTTTCAGCTCTTCAGTGAGGGCCAGCTGACGCTCCCGGCTCGAGCGGGCGATAATGTTGGTATCGGTGCTGTTGGCCAGGATGGCCAGCAGTGCGCCGCCGCCGACGCGGTCGAAGTCGTAACCCTTGGCAAGGCCCTCTTCCAGCACCGGCAGACCGACATTCAGCACCGTGGGAAGTCCAGCTTCCACCTGCCCCCGCACACCAGTGATACCGTACTGAATATAAAGCTTCTGGCCCACGGTGGCGGCGTTCTCGGCAGTGACGCCTGCAAAATCCTTCTCGGTCAGGCCCGCCGTCATTGTGGATACTTCCGCCAGAACGCGGGCTGCTTCGGCCCAGAGGGAGCGGTCGAGGCGTCCCAGCGCCGCGCAGACGATGCCCACTGAAAAGACCGCGCCCTTATGGGTGTTGACGCCGCCGGTGGCGTCCAACATCTCGCCCTCGGCCTCACAACCCAGAGGCCGCAGGGCCGCGAATGTCTCGGGCGCGGGCTGTTCCGCCGTCTCGCGGCCCGTCTGGGCGCAGGCTTCAAAATAGGGGTAGAGCGCCGCGGCGCTGTCCATGAAGGTGAAGACGTCCATGTCTTTATGGCTTCCGCTGTTACGCCGGTCCACAAGGCCGGGCTTCGGGGTGGTGGTCACTTCGTAGAGCAGGGCGCGGACGGCCAGACGGGCCGCGTCGGCGATGTCCTGCGCGTCCCGGGCCTCGGTCAAGATCTCCGTCGTCTTTTCCTGCAGTTCGGCCACAGTATGGATGCGGCGGCTGCTGCACACCTTAGCAGGCCCGCCGCAGATGAGACAGCGGCGGCCTTCGAGGTTTAGCTCTTCTCTGTCCACTTTGAGGCCGTCCGGGCGGATGACGTCCATGTCGAACAGCCGCCCCAGCGGGGTGGCGTCCTCGATGTCGGTGGTAAATTTCTTGATGGTCAGCGGGTCGGCGTCCAGCACATAGAACGCCTCGCAGCCGGTCACTTCCCGGACGGCGTCCTGATACAGCGGCGTCAGCTTTGCCCGCAGAAACTGCTGGCGCAGCAGCTGACGCCCCCGCGCAAAGCCCCGCCGGATGAGGGGCGAATTCTTTATCGGGCCGCAGATATTCATGGTGAAGCAGATGAGAGGCTTGTGGTACCGGGCCAGCAGCTCCTGCTGGTGCTGCACCCGGCGCTCCCGTGCATCCAGCATCTGGACCAGCGAAACAGTCGTTTCCATGTTTTTCTCCTCTCAGCGGTGCTTTTTGAGCATGTCCATAAAGAGCTGCACCTGCGGCAGGGCGGCTGCGTCTCTCTGGCAGAAAATATAGGTGCGCCGGACGAAGGGCTCGCCGTTCTCGAAGGTGCAGGGCTTGACATATCCCTTGAAGTTATCCAGCGCCACTTCCGGCATCAGCGCCCAGCCGAGGCCGCGCTCCACCATCTCGCGGCAGACCATGATGTTATCCACCACAAAATTGCCCGCATCGTTGGTCACGCCGTTCTCGTAGCGCCAGCGGGCCATCTGGGCGCTGATGGTGGCGTCGCTGCTGTGGTCGATATAAAGGTAATCGGAGATGGGTCTGTCCTTGTTCTCCTCGCTGCAGATCAGGCAGATATTCTCCTGCGAGAGCAGGAACTGGGTGCCGTCCCACGGATACTCGCCCCGCAGCACTGCCACGTCCAGCGAAGAGTCCAGCATCTGCTGGTAGATGTTCCGGCTGTGGCCGGTAGCGATGTCGAGGCGTACCTTCGGGTAGGCTTTGTGGTATTCCGTCAGCACCTCGGGCAGGCGGTAGTAGGAGAAGTTCACCGAGATACCTGCCCGCAGGGTGCCGCAGGCTTCGCCCCGAATGGAAGCCAGCTGGCGGCGCATCTTTTCCATCTCGCGGGCGGCTGCGGCGCTGTGGAGCAGCACCTGTTCACCTGCCGGCGTGAAGCGGATGCCCTGCCGCGAGCGCAGGACGATCTCCACCCCCAGCTCCTGTTCCAGTGCCTTGATGCGCTTGGAAAGTGCCGACTGGGTCATGTACAGTTTGTCCGCTGCGTGGGTGATGTTGCGCGTCTCGTCCAGCGCGTGCAGCAGCTCGTAATCTTTTTCGTCCATCGTAGCTCTCCCCCTATTGCCCTTTATTTTTCTTATCATTCCTGTTTGCGCTTCATCGCGGCGCTTTTTTCTCTGATTCCATATCCGTTATTCATAATACAACAGATTTCAGCAAATGAAAAGGGGGATATTCGCCTTGATTTTTCCGAAAGTCCATTCCCAGATGGAATAACTCAGCACTTTTCTTGCGGTTTTCTTAACCCTGCCTTAATTCCATCTTAATGCGGTGTTGTTGTACACAACATCTTCATTTTTTCTCTGCTGATGGGCGGTCTTCCTCCCGCAGTACTGAAAACGCAGTTCTCTTTTCATTTTTGCCTGAAAAATCAGTAAAAGTCCAGTTTATTGGATATTATTTGTATTATTATAAAAACATGAAAATACTCGTTTCTTTCTTTTTTGGCACATTGCAGATTTTTCCGTCTGCTTTTTTATGCAAAGTCCCAGAATTTTTCGTCGAAAAGCGCGTTTTGTTGACAGACGCTTTTTGAAAAGCGTATCCTTATTGCAAACCAGAGTCAGGAGGTCATTTTATGGAGCACTCCACACGTCTTGCCCACATCAGCGAGGACGGCACCCGCACCCAGACCGTCTACGACCATCTCGCCGGCACTGCCAGACTGGCCGGTTCCTTCGCAGCCCCCTTCGGGGCGCAGAGCGAGGCCGAATTTGCCGCGTGGCTCCACGATGTCGGCAAATACAGCGACGCCTTCCAGCTGCGGCTCAAAGGCGGTCCCAAGGTGGACCACTCCACCGCCGGGGCGCAGGAGGCCTGGGTTCGCCACCATCCCCACGCCGCCTTTGCCGTGGCCGGACACCACAGCGGCCTGCCCGACGGCGGGAGCCCCGCCGATGACCCGGGCGACGCCACCCTGTTTGGCCGGAGCAAGAAGCCGGTAGCCCCCTACGACAGCTGGCAGGAAGTAACGCTCCCCGCCTCGACGCCGCCCGCGTGGGCCTGCGCCGACCCGCTGAGCCTCGCGTTCTTTACCCGGATGCTCTACTCCTGCCTCGTGGACGCCGACTTCATCGACACCGAGACCTTCATGGACGGCAAGGCCGCACCCCGGGGCAGCGGCACGGACATCGCCGCACTGCGGGACATCGTTTCCGCACAGGCGCAGCGTTATCTCAGGGCCGAATCGCCCTCGCCCGTCAGCGTCCAGCGCAACACCGTCCTCCGCGCCTGCCTCGAGAAAGGCGCGCACGGCCCACAGGGGCTCTACACCCTCACCGTACCCACCGGCGGCGGCAAGACCTTTGCCTCCCTCGCCTTTGCGCTGGAGCACGCCGCCGCCCAGAAGATGAAGCGGGTCATCTACGTCATTCCTTATATGTCCATCATCGATCAGACCGCCGCCGTCTTCTCGGGCCTGCTGGGCGCAGAAAATGTTCTGGCCGACTTCTCCAACGCCGAGTATAAGACTGTTGAGCAGGACGACCTGACCCCCGCCCAGTACCGCCAGATGCTGGCCAGTGAAAACTGGGACGCCCCCGTCGTGGTGACGACGGCGGTGCAGTTCTTCGAGTCGCTCTACGCCAATCGCAGCAGCCGCTGCCGCAAGCTCCACAACATCGCCGACAGCGTCATCATCTTCGACGAGGCGCAGACCCTCCCGGGCGACTACCTTGCCCCCTGCGTCAGTGCCATCGCCCAGCTCATCCAGCATTACCACTCCACGGCCGTCCTCTGCACGGCCACCCAGCCTGCCCTTGAGCCGCTGTTCCGGCGCTTTGCGCCTGAGCTCCACCCGCAGGAGATCACGCCCGACGCGGCCCGCCTCTACGAAGTGCTCCGGCGCACCACACTGCAAGACCTCGGCACCCTGCCGCAGGAGGAGTTCGCCTCCCGGCTGGCAAATCACCCGCAGGTGCTCTGCGTGGTCAACCGCCGCAAGACGGCCCAGCAACTCTATGAGTCCCTGCCCGCCGAGGGCAGCTACTGCCTGACCACCCTGCTCTGCGCCGCCGACCGCCGCCGTCAGCTGGACGACATCCGCCAGCGGCTGAAAGAGGGTCTGCCCTGCCGGGTGGTGTCCACCTCTCTCATCGAGGCGGGCGTGGACGTGGATTTTCCCGTCGCTTACCGCGAGCAGTGCGGTCTTGACTCGCTCTTACAGACTGCCGGGCGCTGCAACCGCGAGGGGCGGCGGGGCGCAGAGGAAAGCATCGTCTACCGGTTCCAGCTGGACGAGTGTTCCACGCCCCAGATGCTCAGGCAGAACGTCAGCGCGCTGGACTACACCGCCCGGCATCAGGACACACTGGACACGCCCCGGGCCATTCAGCGCTACTTCAACGAGCTTTCCGACCTGCGCGGCCCCGACGCCGTGGACAAGCACGGCATTCTGGATGCCTTTCTCCGGGGCATCCGGGGCTGCCAGTTCCCCTTTGCACAGGTAGCGGAGGAATTCCGCCTCATCGAGAACGCTGCCCGCACGGTCTATCTGCCCGTCGGCGAGGGCGCAGCCCTCTGTGAACAGCTGCGCAGCGGTCATGTTACCCGGACGCTGCTGCGGAAGCTGGGCATTTACAGTGTCTCCTGCTATAAGGACCAGTTCGACAAGCTTGACGCCGCCGGGGCGCTGGAACTGCGGCCCGATGGTTCCGCCATCCTCACCGACACCAGCTGCTACAGTGAAAAGACCGGCCTTGCCATGGATGTGGAGACGGGCATCGGCCTTTACTTCTAAAAAGAGAGAAGCGGCAAAGCATACACCGCTTTGCCGCTTCCCCTTGACATCTCCGACATCAATTAAATATTTCAATCCTCATCAGAGGCATCTAAACCTCCAACGACACCAACAGTATACGGAAAAACGAACTTTTTTTCAACATCTTCCAGATAATTCCTCACAACTCCTTGACAGCGCTTTCGAAAAAGAATATACTAAGCTCAGAAAGGATATATAGACATATCTGATTATCAAATAAATGAAGTAAAATAGTGAAGAGGTGGTTGCAATGGCTAACATTCATCTTAGTCTGAAAATTCAACTTCACCCGGAAAGGAGGCGATGCTGATGTCCATGCTCATTGAAGTATGGGGCGACTATGCCTGTTTCACTCGTCCGGAAATGAAGACCGAGCGTGTGAGCTACGACATGATCACTCCATCCGCTGCGCGGGGCCTTGTGGAAGCCATCTACTGGCACCCCGGGCTGCGTTATACGGTTGACCGCATCTATCTGCTCAAGCCCTTCGGCCTTGACCCCGAGGATGAAGCGTCCACCGAGGAATACACCCAGCGGCCCATCCGGTTCACCAACATCCGGCGCAACGAGGTCAAGTCCACCCTGCTGTCCTCCGCCGCCCTCAGTGCGGCCAAAGGCGGCACACCGCCGGTGCTCTACACCTCGGAGGACATCCAGCAGCGGGCCGCGATGGTCCTGCAGGACGTCCACTACGTCATCGAGTGTCACTTTGATTTGACGGACAAGGCTGCCCCCAGCGACAATCCCGGCAAGTTCCAGGACATCCTGCGCCGACGCCTGCGCAAAGGTCAGTGCTATCACCAGCCCTGTTTCGGGTGCCGGGAGTTCCCGGCCAACTTCCGGGAGTGGCCGGGCGGCAGCATTCCGGCGCTGAAGGTCACGCAGGACCTCGGCTTCATGCTCCACAGCCTCGATTACTCTGATTCGGCCAACATCCGCAGCCAGTTCTTCCGCGCAAAGCTGGTGGACGGCGTGATGGAATGCCGGGACGTGGAGGTGTTTACATGATACTCCAAGCACTCACCGCCTATTATGAACAGCTCTTGAAGCAGGGCAAGGTGGAGGCCCCCGGCTGGGACAGTAAGTTCAAAGTCAGCTATGAACTGCGCCTCGGCCCCGACGGCCAGCTCCTCGCCCTCAACGACCTGCGGCAGGAAGTCCCCAAGGGCAAAAAGACCGTCATCGCCCCCCGTGAGCTCCCTGTCCCCCACCGGGTCAAGCGTGCCTCCGGCGTCGCCGCAAACTTTTTGTGCGACAATACGTCCTATCTGCTGGGCGCAGATGAAAAGGGCAAGCCCGAGCGCTCCCGCCAGTGCTTCGAAGCCTGTGCCGCCCTTCACCACAAGGTTCTCGACGGCGTGGATTCCCCTGCCGCCAAAGCCATCCTCGCCTTTTTTGACAGCTGGGAGCCGGATACAGCCCCCACCCACCCGCTGCTGGCAGAGCAGTGGGCCGACCTGAACAACAACGCGAACCTTGTGTTCGGCTACGAATCCCCCGACGGCGCCCACTGGCTGGCCACCACAGATGACGCCATCCGGGCCGCATGGCAGTCCGCCTTTGACACCTCCGATGCCGACGCCGAGACGGCCCGCTGCCTCATCACCGGCAAAGAGGCCGGCATCGCCCGCATCCACCCCGCCATCAAGGGTGTGATGGGCGCACAGGCCGCCGGTGCGGCGCTGGTCTCCTTCAACGCGCCTGCTTTCTGCTCCTATGGCCATGAGCAGGGTGCCAACGCCCCTGTCAGCGAGTACGCGGCCTTCGCCTACACCACGGCCCTCAATCTGCTGCTGGCTGACCGGAACTGCTGTCAGCGCATCGGCGACACCACCATCGTCTGCTGGGCCGAAAACGCCGCTCCCGCCTACTCAAACGCCATGCTGATGTTTTTCTGCGGCGGTGCCGAGGCGCGCGGCGTCTCGGAAAGCGACCTTGCCGCCGCACTGAAAGCCCTTTCTCAGGGACGCCCCGTCTCCTTCCTCGATGACAAGCTGGACCCGAACCAGAACTTCTATGTGCTGGGCATCTCGCCCAACGCAGCCCGGCTCTCCGTCCGGTTCTTCCTGCGCAACAGCTTCGGACAGTTTGCCAAAAATCTGCAGGACCACGCTGACCGGCTCGAAATCACCCGCCCCGCCTTCGACAAGTGGGAAAACCTGTCGGTCTGGGCGCTGGCGCAGGAGACGGTCAACCAGAAATCCCGGGACAAAAATCCCTCACCCCAGCTGGTGGGCGATCTGCTCCGGGCCATCCTCACCGGCGGACCCTATCCCGCCACCCTGCTCAACGGCGTGACCCTCCGCATCCGGGCCGAACGGGAAGTCACCCGGGGCCGCGCCGCCATCCTGAAAGCCTACTATCTCCGCAACTACCCCACTGAGCTCAACAAGGAGGTATTTACCGTGAGCCTGAACGAAAGCAGCAATGTCCCCTATGTTCTGGGGCGTCTCTTCTCTGTGCTGGAGACGATCCAGAGCGTCGCCAATCCCGGCATCAACGCCACCATCAAAGACCGGTACTTCAACTCGGCCTGTGCCACCCCGGCAACGGCCTTCCCTACGCTGGTCAAGCTGGCTCAGAAGCATCTGCAGAAGATGAGCACCCCCAACGAGGTGCATTTCAGCAAACAGCTCACCGAGCTGATGGCCCAGCTGCCCGAGACAGGCTTCCCGGCACGGCTCAGCCTGCCGGAGCAGGGTGCCTTTGAGATCGGCTACTACCACCAGACCCAGAAACGCTACGCCAAAAAGAATGAGGAGGAATAAACCATGTCTGAGCCCATCAAGAACCGCTATGATTTCGTCATCCTGTTCGACGTCGAGAACGGCAACCCCAACGGCGACCCCGATGCAGGCAATATGCCCCGTATCGACCCCGAGACGGGCTACGGTCTGGTGACCGATGTCTGCCTCAAGCGGAAGATCCGCAACTATGTCGAGACCCTGAAAGAGGACGAAAAAGGCTACCGCATCTACATCAAGGACGGCGTTCCCCTCAACCGCAGCGACGCCGAGGCCATCAGCACGCTGGGCATCGACCCCGACCTGAAAGCTGCCAAAAAGGCCGACCCTGACATCGATGCCAAGCTGCGGGACTATATGTGTGAGAACTACTTCGACATCCGCACCTTCGGTGCTGTCATGACCACCTTCGTCAAGGGTGCGCTGAACTGCGGTCAGGTGCGCGGCCCCGTCCAGCTGAGCTTTGCCCGCTCGGTAGACCCCATCGTCCCGCAGGAAGTCACCATCACCCGCGTGGCCATCACTACCGAGGCCGATGCCGAGAAGAAGGGTACTGAGATGGGCCGCAAGCACATCGTGCCTTACGCCCTCTACCGCGCCGAGGGCTATGTTTCGGCCAACCTCGCCCGGAAGACCACCGGCTTCTCCGAGGATGATTTGAAACTTCTGTGGACTGCCATTCTGAACATGTTCGAGAACGACCACAGCGCTGCCCGGGGCAAGATGGCCGTGCGGGAGCTCATCGTGTTCAAGCACGATTCTGAGCTGGGCAATGCCCCGGCCTATAAGCTCTTCGACTCCGTCACCGTCCAGCGCAAGCCCGATGTGGACGCCGCCCGCAGCTACCGCGACTACACCGTCACGGTGGCAGACACTCTGCCGGAAGGAGTCACCTGCGAGAGGCTGTCCTGATGGGCGGCGCAGACGACTGGCTGCCCCTGTCGGGCATCCAGCACTTCTGCTTCTGCCGCCGCCAGTGGGCGCTCATCCATCTGGAACAGCAGTGGGCGGAGAACCGCCGCACCGTCGAAGGCCAGCTCGACCACACCCGCTGCCATGACACAAACCAGACCGAACGGCGCGGCGGTCTGCTCATCACCCGAGGGATGCAGGTGGTCAGCCGTCGGCTGGGCCTGAGCGGAAACTGCGATGTCGTCGAGTTCCGGGCCGACCCGGAGGGCATCCCCCTGCAAAACGCAGAAGGGCTCTGGAAGCCCGTGCCTGTCGAGTACAAGCATGGCCGCGCCAAGGCCAGCGACGCTGACCGGCTGCAGCTCTGCGCACAGGCCATGGCGCTGGAAGAGATGCTGGTGTGCAGCATCCCGGAGGGTGCGCTCTTCTACGAGGAAACGCGGCGGCGGGAGGTCGTGCCGCTGACCGAAGAACTCCGCCAGACCACCCAGAAGATGGCCGATGAGATGCACGCCTATTTTGCCCGGGGCTATACCCCCAAGTCGAAGCCCGGCACCCACTGCAACGCCTGCTCCCTCAAAGAGCTCTGCCTCCCCGTGCTGTATCAGCGTGCCGACCCGAAAGCCTATCTCCGCGCCCATCTGGACGAGATGCAGGAGGCCGCGCCATGAGAAAGTTTTTGAACACGCTCTACGTCCTCAACAAGGACGCCTACCTTTCCCTCGAGGGGGAGAACATCGTCCTGCTCTGCAACAAGGCTGAAATTGGCCGGGTCCCGCTCCACACGCTGGAAGGCATCGTCTGCTTCAGCTATCCCGGCGCAAGCCCTGCCCTGATGGGTAAATGCGCCAGCCTCGGGGTCGATTTAAGCTTTTTCAGCCCGCAGGGCCGCTTTCTGGCCCGGGCCGTAGGCGAAGAGCGGGGCAACGTCCTGCTGCGGCAGACCCAGTACCGCATCGCAGACAGCGAGGCAGAGAGCTGTCTCTATGCGCGCAATTTCATCCTGGGCAAAGTCTATAACGCCCGCTGGGTGCTGGAACGGGCCACCCGCGACCACCCCCAGCGGGTGCCGGTGGAACAGCTCAAGCACACCAGCGCCCAGCTGGCGGCGGCGCTGCCCCTCATCGAGCAGTGTGACGACCTCGACCAGCTTCGCGGTCTGGAGGGCGAGGCGGCACAGCGGTATTTCGACTGCTTTGATTCGCTCATCCTGCAGCAGCACGATGATTTTTCTTTCGCAGGCCGGAGCCGCCGCCCGCCGCTGGACAACACCAATGCCCTGCTCTCCTTCGCTTATTCGCTTCTGGCTTCCGACTGCACGGCGGCTCTTCAGAGTGTGGGCCTCGACCCCTACGTCGGTTTTCTCCATCGCGCCCGGCCCGGGCGCAGGAGTCTCGCCCTCGACCTCATGGAAGAACTGCGCACTGTTTACGCCGACCGTTTTGTGCTCTCCTGCATCAACCAGAAAATCATGACGCCGAAGCATTTCCAGAAGCAGGAGAACGGAGCTGTCCTTCTTACCGATGAGGGCCGCCGCGCCTTTCTGGGCGGGTGGCAGACCCGCAAGCAGGAGACTATCACCCACCCGTTCCTGAACGAAAAGCTTCCGTGGGGCCTCGTGCCTTATGTGCAGGCTCTGCTTCTGGCCCGCACCCTGCGGGGCGATATGGAGCTTTACCCGCCATTTTTCTGGAAGTGAGGGATGTGTATGCTGGTCCTTATCACCTACGACGTCAATACCGAAACTCCTGCCGGGCGCAAACGTCTGCGCAAAGTCGCCAAGCGCTGTGTGGACCACGGCCAGCGGGTGCAGAACTCCGTGTTTGAGTGTCTGCTGGATGCCGCGCAGTATGCCGTTCTCAAGGCGGAGCTGACGGCCCTCATCGACCCTGCGCTGGACAGTCTGCGCTTCTACCAGCTGGGCAACAGCTATAAGAGCAAGGTGGAGCATGTCGGCGTTCATCCGCCCTTCGAGCAGGACGGCCTGCTGTTGTTCTGAGTTTCCCGCCCCGGTGCGAAGGGCGAGTTCTCAGCATTTTTCCGGCACCTTCGCACCGGATTTTTGTGTCATTTTGCATGATTAGGATAGCTCTTTGACCCGTTGTAAATCAAGGCTCTTCTAAATTCGTGCAGAATGTTGTATAATTTGTTTGAAAATAGAGATTTTGTCTCTGTTTTTGCTGTCGCCCTCCTCGCGGAGGGCGTGGATAGAAATAGCTTGAGGGTGCCATTAAAGGCTGCCTGTGCGATGTCGCCCTCCTCGCGGAGGGCGTGGATAGAAATGCTTCATGCGGGCGGCGATCATGTCCTTGTACTTGCCGGTCGCCCTCCTCGCGGAGGGCGTGGATAGAAATCGCTTTTGACAGCAACGGAAAGTTCATCGGTTTGGTCGCCCTCCTCGCGGAGGGCGTGGATAGAAATCCCTCGCAGGGGAGAAAGGATGCGCTGTTGTCCTGTCGCCCTCCTCGCGGAGGGCGTGGATAGAAATTCCGGGCGCAGGGCTGCAAGACCATCATGCGGGGTCGCCCTCCTCGCGGAGGGCGTGGATAGAAATCTCACGACCTTGCCGGTCTGCGTGAGGTAGGTGTGTCGCCCTCCTCGCGGAGGGCGTGGATAGAAATACGACGAGGGTGTCGGTCAGAAGTGTGCCGCCGCGTCGCCCTCCTCGCGGAGGGCGTGGATAGAAATCTTTTACTGCGTTTTACTGCCGCAGCTCAGGCAGGTCGCCCTCCTCGCGGAGGGCGTGGATAGAAATTGGTCTTGATGTAGGTGTGTTTCTCGAGCTCCTTGTCGCCCTCCTCGCGGAGGGCGTGGATAGAAATCCGAGGGTGTTGTTGAAATGCGCGTACACGGCCGTCGCCCTCCTCGCGGAGGGCGTGGATAGAAATAGCAGAGCCGCCCGCTCGTTGGCGGTGAAGGCGTGTCGCCCTCCTCGCGGAGGGCGTGGATAGAAATTTCTGCGCGTCGACCAGACTGGTGATCTTGATCGGTCGCCCTCCTCGCGGAGGGCGTGGATAGAAATTTGCAGGTCGTCAGCATGGCGTTGTAGACGGCAGGGTCGCCCTCCTCGCGGAGGGCGTGGATAGAAATTTGTTGTTGGGGATCATCAGCGGGCGGCTGGAGGTCGCCCTCCTCGCGGAGGGCGTGGATAGAAATCCGATCCCTTACTCGCCGGGCGTACACCTCGGGATGTCGCCCTCCTCGCGGAGGGCGTGGATAGAAATGGCTTATCGCTCCAACCAAAATTAACTTGCAGGCTGTCGCCCTCCTCGCGGAGGGCGTGGATAGAAATACTCGTGGCAGTCTTTTTTTATCAGAGCTGTAATGTCGCCCTCCTCGCGGAGGGCGTGGATAGAAATATGTCATCCGATGGGTATTGGTTGGAAACGGGTAGTCGCCCTCCTCGCGGAGGGCGTGGATAGAAATTCTTTGTAGCTCTTGATGGTCTTGCCTCCCCATGCGTCGCCCTCCTCGCGGAGGGCGTGGATAGAAATTGTTCGCGCCCGCTGTAGTAATATTCGCGGGTCGCGTCGCCCTCCTCGCGGAGGGCGTGGATAGAAATAACTACAGTCCTTCGTTACTTTTATGGAGTGTCGAGTCGCCCTCCTCGCGGAGGGCGTGGATAGAAATGTCTTTTGGGTCATCCCAATTTTTGCTGGCAGCACGTCGCCCTCCTCGCGGAGGGCGTGGATAGAAATAGTTTAACGGACAGGCGTAAAACGGTGGGTGCTGGTCGCCCTCCTCGCGGAGGGCGTGGATAGAAATCTTGTAGGTTTGTGTCAGTTCCTGCATGAGGTTCGTCGCCCTCCTCGCGGAGGGCGTGGATAGAAATTTTCTGCCCTGGACTTGAGCATCCGGGTACGGGCGTCGCCCTCCTCGCGGAGGGCGTGGATAGAAATGCCGGTAGACCACATCTGCCCCGCATACGCCGAGTCGCCCTCCTCGCGGAGGGCGTGGATAGAAATACTGGATGCCGATTCCGATACCTTTTACATCAAAGGTCGCCCTCCTCGCGGAGGGCGTGGATAGAAATAGGACTGGCTTTATCAAGAGATGTGCCAGACTCGGTCGCCCTCCTCGCGGAGGGCGTGGATAGAAATCCCAACAGCAAGCTCTTTTTCGACTTTAGCCTTCGTCGCCCTCCTCGCGGAGGGCGTGGATAGAAATCCACCGGCGGCACTGTGGGACCCATTTCCGTGGCGTCGCCCTCCTCGCGGAGGGCGTGGATAGAAATTTACAACAATCGAGCTTGACCCATGGTGCGAGGCGTCGCCCTCCTCGCGGAGGGCGTGGATAGAAATCTCAACCTTGACATCACCGGCCTGCAGCCCGTGCGTCGCCCTCCTCGCGGAGGGCGTGGATAGAAATATGCAAGCCGTCAAGGATGCTCAGGATTACGCCCGGTCGCCCTCCTCGCGGAGGGCGTGGATAGAAATGGAAACCTTGTCACCAAGGCCAATGAGCTGGCCGGTCGCCCTCCTCGCGGAGGGCGTGGATAGAAATAGCCGGTAGCCTATCGCTGTCCGGCTGTAATGTGTGTCGCCCTCCTCGCGGAGGGCGTGGATAGAAATATCGCTCGGTGCAGCCGGTCGATAGTTGCGCCCGTCGCCCTCCTCGCGGAGGGCGTGGATAGAAATATCCGTCCACCTCCCATCCATCAGGTAGCACAAAGTCGCCCTCCTCGCGGAGGGCGTGGATAGAAATGCCCTTGAGCCGACAGCCCCGGCAGACAAGCCGCGTCGCCCTCCTCGCGGAGGGCGTGGATAGAAATTATTATAGCAGATTCAAGGGGGATTTCAAGATGGTGTCGCCCTCCTCGCGGAGGGCGTGGATAGAAATATCCGTCCACCTCCCATCCATC
>OJOS01000587.1_pt1 | contig 16862 bp, 8 predicted proteins | sample 1598271 | NCBI WGS metagenome assembly OJOS01 (sample SAMN03922451, study PRJEB24848) | human gut metagenome | isolation source: stool sample | host: Homo sapiens | place: Germany | collected 2009-11
GATTATAAAGTATGCCACAATAGTAATAGATATAACGGCTGGACTCATATCTGCTGTTTAAGTTCGTTTTAGGATCGGTATCCGAATTTATGTAGCAAAGATAGTTGTTTTCAATGATACAATCCAATAAACGAACACAATAAAAGGATTCTTAAACGAATGACGTGTCGCAAGAGATAACAAGCCGCTACAATATTCCCTGACAGGGTGTGTAACATGATTAAAAATAGATGTTACACTTTCCTCTAACTGTGTAGCATCACTAAAAAACGGTGTTGCACTTTTGAGTGGTACGTATGCTTTCATTTCCTAATTTTGTGACGTGTAATAACAATCCCGGAAAAAGTGACAAGTTAACAAAAGATGATATGATTATGCTAAAAACAAAGATGAAAAACATTTTGCTGTATATTCTCCTTACCCTGTTCTTCCCGCTGTCGGCTGAAGCACAATATCGGAATCCCATTCTCTATGCAGATGTACCTGATATGTCCGTGTGTCGTGCAGGCGATTACTATTATATGATTTCAACTACTATGCACCTTATGCCGGGAGCCCCTATCATGCGTTCGCCGGATATGAAACAATGGGAAATTATCAGTTATGTATTTCCCCATATTGATGACGGTCCCCGATACGATTTATTGGATGGTACTGCTTACGGACAAGGACAATGGGCCTCATCTATCCGTTATTATAAGGGGCAGTTCTACGTGTGGTTTTCGGCAAATGGGGAACCCGGACGTGGGTTTGTCTATACAGCAACAGATCCGGCAGGTCCCTGGAAACTTCTTACACGCCCACCGCATTTCCATGACGGTTCGCTGTTTTTCGATGATAACGGGCGCGTATATATGTTTCATGCTACGGGACATCTTACAGAGTTGAAATCCGATTTGACGGACATACTTCCTGGCGGTATTGACCAGCAGATCTTCGAACGCGATGCGGACGAACAAGGTCTACTGGAAGGCAGTTCCGTTATCAAACATAATGGTAAGTATTATTTGTTGATGATTTCAATGGACTGGAGTATTCCCGGACGCCTACGTCGCGAAGTATGTTACCGTGCCGATAACATCACGGGACCTTATGAAAAACGTGTTATTTTGGAAACCGAGTTTGATGGTTATGGTGGCGTTGGACAAGGATGTATTGTAGATGGTAAAAACGGTGAATGGTATGGACTTATTTTTCAAGACCGTGGTGGGGTAGGCCGTGTGCCATGTCTCATGCCTTGCACATGGACGGAAGACGGATGGCCTATGCTAGGTGATAAGAACGGACGTATCCCGAATGATACTGCCTTATCCTATATGTCGATGAATGGCATTTGCGGTTCGGATGATTTCTCTTCTTCCCGGCTTTCTCTCTATTGGCAATGGAACCATAACCCGGTAGAACAGGCGTGGAGCCTGACTGACCGTCCCGGATTTCTGCGTCTGAAAACGTCTCGTGTAGTAGATAACCTGTTTGTTGCTCCCAATACCCTGACTCAACGTATGGTGGGCCCGAAATGTGTGGGTACCATCAGTCTGTCCCTGAATGGCATGAAAGATGGTGACCGTGCAGGATTATCTGCCTTTAATGGTGATAGCGGTGTACTCACTGTCGAAAAGAATGGAAAAAAACTGTATCTTGTGATGAGTGAACAGAATACAGTGTTTGAAGAACCGAAACATGCCATTAGTCGTGTAGACATTACCGAACAGGCTCGTATACCTTTAAAAAAGGAAAACGTTTATTTGCGTATAGAGGGTGATTTTACCCTTGGACAGGATTACGCCCGTTTCTCTTATAGTCTTGATGGAAAAACATGGATAACTGTCGGTTCGCCTATTAAGATGACATTCGACCATACTCGTATGTTCATGGGTAGTAGGTTTGCCATATTCAATTATGCTACCCGCTCTACGGGTGGATATATCGATGTGGATTCTTTTGATTACAAAGTATTAATATGAAAAACAATAAAAAAAACGAAGCACAATGAAGAAAAAACAAATCCTGAAGGTATGTTCCGTTACGCTGTTGTCAGCCTGTTTGCTTGGCGGTTTTATGGCGTCATGCGGTTCGTCCGTAAAGGGACTTCCTGTCATGGAGAAATCCACAGCCTTGTTCGATGACTTTACTTACAAGGGTTCGGATGATTTCTATGCATTCAATCCTCTGCCGGATGGCGGTTACTTCTACAATCCGATTTTGCCGGGTTGGTATTCCGATCCCAGTATCTGTACAAATGGGGAAGGTGATTATTTCCTGGTAACTTCCACCTTTACTTTTTATCCCGGCGTTCCTCTTTTCCATAGCCGCGATTTGGTGAACTGGAAGCAGGTAGGGCACATTCTCGACCGTCCCTCGCAATTGGTGAATATGAAAGGACAGGGAGTGAACGGTGGAATCTTTGCTCCGGCTATATCTTATAATCCGAAGAACAAAACCTACTATATGGTGACAACCAATGTTGGTGCAGGCAATTTCTTTGTCAAGACCCAAGATCCGTTCGGTTCCTGGTCAGACCCCATCATGCTACCCGAAGTAGGGGGAATCGATCCTTCTTTTTTCTTTGATGAAGACGGACGGGCATACGTTATCAATAACGATGAGGCACCTGGAAATAAAGCAGAATATGATGGCCATCGTACCATTCGCATACAGGAGTTTGATGTAAAAACAGATAAAACCATAGGAGATAGAAAGATATTGGTTAATAAGGGTGCGTGTCCTCAAGATAACCCGATATGGATTGAAGGGCCCCACATGTATAAGATTAACGGAAAGTATTTTCTGATGTCGGCCGAAGGTGGAACCGGAGGTTGGCATTCGGAAGTGATTTTCCGGGGAGACTCTCCGATGGGACCGTTTACTCCATGGAAAAACAATCCGATTCTTACCCAAAGGCATTTGGCAGAACGTCCTAATCCGGTAACTTGTGCCGGACATGCCGATCTTATTCAAACTGTAGAAGGTGATTGGTGGGCAGTCTTTCTGGCTTGCCGCCCCATAGACAACCGTTTCGAGAATCTGGGACGCGAGACTTTCCTTATGCCGGTGAAATGGAGCGATGACGGTTTCCCTTACCTTACCCAAGGCGACGACCTCATTCCTTTGACGTTGAAACGTGAAGGCGTAAGATGTGACAGTATAGTAACTTTTGGAAACTTTGAAGAGGTGGAAACTTTCAATGATTCTATTCTTGATATGCGATGGATGACATTACGTGCTCCTGCTACCGAACTCTATTCACTAACCCAAACACCGGGATACCTGACTTTGAAGTGTGCCGATGTCAGTTCTACGGAAAAAGATACACCTGCATTTATCAGTCGCCGAATGCAGCATCATAAGTACGAATGTACTACCCGTATGCTGTTTGAACCTTCGGATGAGCAGGAAGCAGCCGGATTGCTGTTGTTCAAAGACGAAACACACCAGTATTTTATGGGTGTCAATCGAAATAAAAATGGTAAATGTATTACTTTATGGCAAGTGGGAGAGACAGGCAGCAATATATTGGCCGAGCAACCCATTGCCAACGATGTCAATGTGACGGACTTGAAAGTCGTTTCTTTAGGAACTGTCTACGACTTCTATTATTCCGTAGGCAACGGACAATGGAACTCTCTCTGCAAAAACGTAGATGCTCATTATCTATCTACCGCACAAGCTGGTGGATTCACAGGCAGCGTTATCGGCATGTATGCAACAAAGAGAAAATGACTTTATTACCTTGAATTAATTACGAGTGAAATAAAATCTTAAATCAAATGAAAAATCAGATTAGACGATTGCTTCTATTTTCCTTCTTCTCCTTCTGTTGCTTGTTAGCGACAGCACAGAAGACTATGACTGTGAAGGGAGTGGTGGTGGATGAAACCGGTGAAACTGTCATCGGTGCGAATGTCGTTCTGAAAGGCAACTCTGTAGTCGGTACTATAACCGACATAAACGGACAGTTTATGATACAAGTGCCTGTAGGTTCAACGTTGGTTGTTTCCTACATTGGAATGAAATCAAAAGAATGTAAGGTGACTGCTGGAGTCCAGATGCTGAAAGTTGTGCTAGCCAGTGATTCCGAGCAGTTGGAAGAAGTGGTGGTGGTCGGTTACGGACAACAGAAGAAAGCCTCTGTGGTGGGTGCTATCACGCAAACCACCGGTAAGGTGTTGGAACGTGCCGGCGGTGTTTCCAGTGTAGGTGCGGCTTTGACTGGTAATTTGCCGGGTGTTTCTACAATGAGCTCCACCGGTATGCCAGGCGAAGAAGATCCGGAAATTGTGATCCGGGGTGTCAGTTCATGGAACAGTAGTTCGCCTCTGATACTGGTGGATGGCATCGAGCGTCCGATAACTTCGGTAGATATCGGTTCCGTGCAGTCTATTTCTGTATTGAAGGATGCTTCTGCCACTGCTGTATATGGTGTGAAAGGAGCAAATGGTGTAATCCTGATTACGACAAAACGCGGACAGGAAGGTGCTGCCGTTGTGGATATTAATGTGAATATGACGGCAAAAGTACCCTCACGTCTACCAGGCAAGAAAGATTCTTATGATGCACTTTCATTGCGCAATCGTGTCATAGAACGTGAATTGGGATTGTCTTCCGAATCCTGGAGTGACTATACTCCACAGGATATTCTGAATAAATACCGCAATCCTGCCAATCTGGAAGAATCCGAACGCTATCCGAATGTGGATTGGGTGGATGCATTGTTCAAAGATTATGCGATGAGCTATAATGCCAATGTGAACCTTTCGGGTGGTACTTCTTTCGTGAAGTATTTTACCTCTGTCGATTTCCTGAACGAGGGTGACTTGTTCCGTGAGTACGACAATAGTCGTGGCTATCAGGCAGGATTTGGCTACAACCGTATCAACGGACGTTCCAACCTCGACTTCAACTTGACTAAAACAACTGTATTCAAAGTCAATCTTTCGGGTTCTTACGGTGTAAGAAAGACTCCGTGGGATTATAGTGACACAGATTATAGTGCATGGATTTCCGCTTACGGTACGCCCCCGGATGCTATGCTTCCTATTTATAGTGACGGTTCTTTCGGCTATTACTCAAAGGATGAGGTGGGAGCATCGAACTCTGTGATGTCCGTGGCTTTAAGCGGGGCCGAAGAACGCACTACCACCCGCATCAATACAGACTTTACGCTGGAACAAGACTTAGGAATGCTTGTCAAAGGACTTACTGTACGTGGACTATTCTCTTTGGACAATACGTTTATAGAACGTAAACGCGGTGTAAACGACCTAAATAATAATGCGCAAGCCAAATATATTGATCCGAAGACCGGGGAAGTATACTACAAACGGGTGACCGATGCCAATACTCAATTCGAGTTTCAGGAAAGCAAGAAATGGACAACGAGTGGTGGAGAAATGGATAATAACGCTACTTACCGACGTATTTACTACCAGATGCAATTGAATTGGGCGCGTAAGTTCGGTCAGCACGATATCACTGCAATGGGGCTGTTCAGCCGGGAAAAATATGCAACGGGTAGTGAAATACCTCATTACAGGGAAGACTGGGCATTCCGTGCCACTTATAACTATGCACAACGTTATTTCCTCGAAGTGAATGGTGCGTACAACGGTTCCGAAAAATTCTCCAGTGAGAATCGTTTTGCCTTTTTCCCATCCGGTGCTATCGGTTGGATGATAAGCGAAGAGAAGTTTATGAAGCGACTCAAATTCCTGGATATGCTGAAAGTGCGTGCGTCGTATGGTAAGATTGGTGATGATAATATAGGTGCACGCTGGCTATACATGAGCCAATGGGCGTATGAGGGAGTGGCTCATTTAGGCAATACAGCCGATGACGTAAGTCCTTATACCTGGTATCGTCCTACAGTGATGGGAAATACCAATATCCATTGGGAGACTGCTACCAAACTGAATATGGGTGTGGATTTCGGCTTCCTGTCCGGACTGCTTACGGGTACGGTGGATGTATTTCGCAATGTCCGTTCGGACATTCTGATTAATGGTACAGCCCGTGCTATTCCCTCTTTCTATGGTATGACCGCTCCGTGGGCGAATTTAGGTAAAGTACGTTCTACCGGTTATGAGATCACGCTGAAGATAAACAAAAAAATTGGTAAGGACTGGCGTGTATGGACGGATTTGAACATGACGCATGCGAAAGACAAGATTCTGGAACGTGACGATGCTGCATTGCTCCCCTGGTATCAGAAACAGGAAGGCAAGTCTATCGGACAAGCCTACTCTTACATCGGCAACGGGTATATGAACAGTTGGGATGATGTATATTCCAGCACACAGCTGAATACTACCGATAACCAGAAGTTGCCGGGGGATCAATCTCTTGTGGACTATAACGGAGACGGCATCATTGATACGAATGATAATGTGCCTTACGGCTATAGCGGTACTCCGCAAAACACCTATAATGCCACCATCGGTTTCGATTGGAAAGGGCTCAGTTGCTTTGTACAGTTCTATGGTGTGACTAATGTTACCCGTCAGGTAGTGCTTACCAGCTTTAGCGGTAAGCTGGATAACGCATACGAACAGGGTAGCTATTGGAGTCCCGATAATCAGAATGCCGATACTTCGTTGCCCCGCTGGTCATCTTCGATTGACGGTATGACGAATGGTACACGCTATATGTACGATGGTTCTTATATTCGTTTGAAGAATGCGGAGGTTGCCTATACCTTTACCGGCAACAGAATGAAGAAATGGGGAGTACGTTCCTTACGTCTCTATCTGAATGGAAACAATCTATGGTTCTGGAGCCGGATGCCGGATGACCGTGAATCTAATTCTGCTGCTACGGGATGGGCATCACAAGGAGCATATCCTACGGTGAAACGATTTAATCTGGGTCTTAAAATTACGCTTTAAACATGATGAAGATGAAAACAACAATAAGAAAGATTCTTTGCAGTGCCGCATTTCTGACGGTGGGGATAGGTTTTTCGTCCTGTACCGCTTATCTGGACCGTTCGGAAGATTCCATAGTCAGTGCTGATCTGTTTTATAAGAACTTCTATAATTTCCAGGGATTTACAGAGGAATTATATTATTGTATCCCTCCTATGAATTGTGCTTATTGGCAATCTGACTATAACTGGGGCGAAGATGAATTGATTGTAGCCGGTTCTACCTGGTTTATGGGTTATAAGATTGATAACGGTGACTTTTGGGGATGGCAGAAAGAAAATGACGGTTGGGGAGCCTGTTGGATGGATGGCACGGGTACAACGACGAATACAAGCCGTATGGAAAAACGTATGTGGCCTTTGATGTGGTATGGCATCCGTAAGGCGAATATCGGTTTGCAGCATCTCAATGATATGAAGGATTGTACCACTGAAGAATATAATCTGATAGCCGGGCAACTTTACTTCTTTCGCGGCTGGTTCCATTTCATGTTGATGCAGTATTTCGGAGGATTACCTTATATCGATCATGTGTTGAGCAGTAGTTCGACTTCTGTTCAGTTGCCTCGTTTGAGTTATCAGGAATGTGCTGATAAGGTAGCAGAGGATTTGAAACGTGCCGCCTTGCTGCTTCCTACGGATTGGGATGATACGACTCCCGGTCAAAATACGATTGGAAAGAACCGCCAGAGGATCAATAAAATCATGGCATTGGGATTCCTGGGCAAGAATTATCTTTGGGCAGGCAGTCCGCTGATGAATTACGAAAGTACGGGTGAGAAGACTTACAATCAGGAGTATTGTAAGAAAGCTGCCGAGACATTTGCAGAAATGCTTTCCTGTTGCAGGGAAGAAGGTGGTAAGGGTAATTATAGTTTGGTGGATTTCAGTGAATACTCCAGTATTTTCTACACTTTGAATCAGGGTTATAAGATTCCCGGTGGAACGGAAGCTATTTTTATGCCTCCCGTTTATGAAGCTTGGGGAACCTATTGGAGCCAGAGTAATCAATATACGCCCGGTGTATTGCTGGATGGTGCGAGCAATATGTTCTGCCCTACGGCAAACTATGTGAATTACTACGGCATGGCGAATGGACTTCCTATTCCTGACTGTACCAAAGCGGATGCAGAAAGTGGTTATGACCCGCGTCATCCCTGGCAAAACCGCGATCCCCGTTTTTATCATGACATCGTATATGATGGCGTGCAATGCATTCAGGGGGCTAGCTCCACACGTGAAAAGCACCGTTATGCCAATCTTTATACGAATGGAAGTTATCGGGATGATTATACGGGTAGCCGGACAGGATATCTGATGTATAAGTTTGTGCCCAACACAACAAATAATGATGACCGTGGACAGGAGAAAAGTCATCATATTATCATTAGCTATATGCGGTTGGCAGATATTTATTTGATGTATGCGGAAGCTGTGGCAAATGGCTACGGTAGTCCGTCCGCTTCTGTTCCCGGATTTGGTAAAACGGCGGTGGATGCCATCAATTATATTCGCGACAGGGCAGGTGTGGGGCATGTAGCAGCTAAATACCTTACCTCTACCGAGACATTTATGAGTGAAGTGCGTCGTGAACGTGCGGTAGAATTGGCTTATGAAGGACACCGCTTCAATGATTTGCGTCGCTGGTTTCTGCTGATCGAGTATCCTTATACCATTAAGACAGCCATTGACTTCGACCGCAGCGCTGATTTCAGTACCAGTGACCCTGAACATAACACGGTGCTCAATCTGACCGAACGTGTCGTTGTCGAACGCAAATTCAACAGTAAACACTACTGGTTGCCTTTGAAACGTGTGGATACTAATATTTATCTGGAGTTTGACCAAAACCCAGGATGGTAATCATTTCATCAATATAAATTGTATAATAACATGAAATATACAGCGTATAGATTCCTTCTTCTCCTTATAGCGGCTGTGGCAACAACCCCTGCCAAGGCGCAAATGCCGGAGGCGGAAGATATGGATACCCTGACTATCCGCCCCGAGTGGGTGAATGTAGCTTTCCGCAAGGTGGAAAAGCAGGATTTGCAGGGTGGCATCTCTTCTTATAGCATTAGTGGTTTGTTGGAGAAAGATTATAATACATATGTTCTTGACGGTGCACAGTCACTGATAGGAGGATACAATGGAAATATTTGGGGACAGGGTGCTTTGGTGTTGATTGATGGTGTACCTCGTGATGCGGGGGCAGATGTCAGAGCCGGTGAGGTGGAAAGCGTAACCTTTCTGAAGAGTGCTAATGCCGTAGCTCTTTATGGTAGCCGTGGTGCCAGAGGGATCATTATGATTACCACCAAACGTGGAAAGGCAGATCAGCGATCTATCAATATACAGGCGAATACCCGTCTTTGTGTACCGAAAAGTTATCCGCAGTACCTTAGCTCTTGGGAGTATATGACCCTTTATAATGAGGCGCTTCGTAATGATGGTTTGGATGAACTTTATACCGGACAGCAAATTCAGAATTCCTATCTGGCAAAAGACGGGTACCGCTATCCGAATATTGATTTCTATAGTGACGATTATCTGAAAAAGGCTTATAATCATTCAGATGTGACGGCAGAAGTCAGCGGTGGTTCCGAACGTGCCCGTTTCTACACGAATATAGGACTGGATTATCAGAATTCTCTCCTGAATTTTGGTGAGGGCAAGAATGAACATACCTTGCGGTTCAATGCACGTGGTAATGTTGACTTCAAGTTTAACGACATTCTTTCCGCCCTTGTAGATGCCAGTGCCATATTGACAACCAACCGGTATGCCAATGGAAATTATTGGTTACAGGCTTCTACCTTGCGCCCTAACCGTTTTTCACCGCTGATACCGATTAGCTCGATAGATAACAATAGCGACCTGCAAACAGCGATACAAAACAGTAGTCATTTGATTGATGGTAAGTATCTTCTGGGAGGTAGCCAGCAGGATCAGACGAATCCCTTTGCCGATATTTATGCCGGTGGCTATCATGTGGGCACTACCCGTCAGTTTGAAATGACGGTAGGACTGGATTTCGATATGGCGAAATGGATAAAAGGATTGAGTTTTCAGACTCGTTTCTCCATCGACTACTCTTCCGGCTATGATGAGTCTTATTCTAATACCTATTCCGTATATGAACCTATTTGGTATACCTACAACGGAGTGAATGTACTCGATAAAGTAACTAAATACGGCGAAGACCGTACCAGTGGCACTCAGAACGTGAGTGGAAGCTGGTATCAACAGACGTTGGCATTTTCTGCCCAGTTCAATTACAATCGTACTTTTGCCCGTGTGCATAACCTGAATGCTGTCTTATTGGCATCCGGTTATCAACGTACTGACAACGGGCAGTATCATAAGGTAAGCAATGCCAACCTGGGGTTGCAACTAGCTTACAACTATGGTCATAAATATTATGTAGACTTTACAAGCGCTGCCGTACACTCTGCCAAGATGGCTCCGAAAAAGCGGAATGCGTTTTCACCGACCGTTTCTTTAGGCTGGCGTCTTAGTCAGGAAGATTGGCTGAAAGACTCTTCGATTGTGAACGAACTGAAGTTGACAGCGAGTGCCGGTATTTTGCATACCGATCTGGACTTTACAGATTACTATATGTATCAGGGATATTATACGCAGACAAATGGTGCCTGGTATGGTTGGAAAGACGGTGCTTCGACTATTCAGAGTACGGATGCCCGTCGTGGCGACAATCCTGATCTGGGTTTCGTGAAACGTAAAGAGTTCAGTATCGGTTTGGATGGCAGTTTCTTCAATGGGAAGATTGGTGTGAATCTGAACTATTTCTATAACCGTACGACAGGTATCCCTGTACTGCTGGGTACGCAATATCCGAGTTGGTTCTCTACAGGATGGCCCACCACTTCGTTTATCCCTTACGTGAATAATAACGAAGATCAGCGTTCGGGCTGGGATTTCTCTGTAAACTATAACCAGAGAGTGGGTAAAGTAAACCTGACAGTAGGTTTGACCGGTAACGTGTTGAGTACGAAAGCCATTAAGCGTGACGAGAATTACGAAGATGACTATCGGAGCCGCATCGGTAAACCGCTCGACGGACTTTGGGGATTGGTGAGCGATGGTCTTTACCATTGTCAGGAGGACATTGACCGTGCCGGTGCTACTTCCTCTTTTGGAGAAGTGAAGCCGGGTGATATCCGCTATGTGGATCAGAATGGAGACGGCATTATCGACGATAAGGACGAAGTTTATTTGGGACGTGCAGGATGGAGCGGCGCTCCGTTCTCTTACGGTATCAATATTACCGCCAACTGGAAAGGCTGGACACTTTTCTTACGTGGAGCGGGTAGCAAAGGCGCGTATGGAATGAAAGATAGTTCTTATTATTGGGTGTATGGCGACCGTAAGTATTCCGAAGAGGTGTTGAACCGATGGACATTTGAAACTGCCCGTACCGCTACCTACCCACGTCTGACGACTCTAAGCGGTTCCAACAACTTTCGCAGCAGTGACTTCTGGCTGTATAAAGCCGATCGTTTCGACTTGGCGAAAGTGCAACTCACCTACGATTTGCCGACGAGGTATTTGGGTAATACATGGGTTCGTGCAGTGAAAGTGTATGTCAGTGGTGAAAATTTGCTGACCCTTTCCGGTGAACGAAAATTGATGGAGATGAGTATCGGTGGTACGCCCCAATGTCGTGTTTACAATTTGGGTGCTAAAATTCAATTCTAACGAATCATGAGAAAGAATATGAAAAAAATAATCCTGTTTTCCGCTTTATTGGCTTTGCTGACCGGCTGTGACGATTTATGGGATCCGGCCAAGGAAAACTACCGTGAGAAAGAAGATATGTATGAAGAGGCCAATTATGCACTGGGTATTCTGCTGAATGGTTATACTCGTATACCTACAGGCAGTTGGAGCTTCAACGATGTAGCCACTGATGATGCTGTGAGCAATGAGGTAAGTAATGGTTATCGCAAGATGGCTACCGGTGAGTGGACTTCCAATGTGAATGCGGTAACCAGATGGGAATGTTTCACGGCTATCCAATATATGAATATCATGTTGGAAGAGAGCGATCGCGTGAAGTGGGATAGCAGTGAGGACTTGCGCAGAATGTTCAACGACCGTACCAAAGGAGAGGCTTATGCCTTACGCGGTCTGTTCATGTACTATTTGTTGCAGGGGCATGCCGGTCCCACTGCCGATGGAAGAATGATGGGAGTACCTATCTATACGGAAAGTCAGACTCCGGAAAGCAATCATAACCTCGCACGCTCTACTTTCGATGAGTGTATGACACAGATGTATGACGACTTTACAAAGGCGGAAGAACTGTTACCGCTTGATTTTGAAAAGGCAACAGCCGTTCCGGACAAGTATGACGGAATAAGTCTGGACAACTACAATCGTGTATTCGGTGATTATTCCCGTCAGCGTATGACGAGACGTATTATTGAAGGAATGCGGTCGCGCGCAGCTCTTCTGGCTGCCAGTCAGGCATTCAATACCAAGAATGAAACGTCCAAATGGGAGGCGGCGGCTGATGCTTCTGCAGTAGTGCTGGATCGTATCAACGGGGTGAGTGGACTTTCTTCCAATGGAAATACCTGGTATAGCAATACTTCTGAAATAGATGGTTTAGGCGAAGGTAACAATCCCCGTGAAATATTGTGGCGTTCGGGCATCAGTCAGGGGCGCGACCTGGAGGAAAATAACTATCCGCCAACGCTTTATGGAAAGGGACGTGTAAATCCCACACAGAACCTAGTGAACGCATTCCCAATGAAGAATGGTTATCCTGTTTCGGATGGACGCAGCGGATATGACAGTGCGAATCCGTCAACCGGACGTGACCCGCGTCTGGCACTCTATATCGTTGCTGACGGTGACAAGATGGGAGCATCCAACAGTGTTATCAATACATTGGGAACTACAAGCAATGACTGTGTGAACCAAACGGAGACTTCTACACGTACCGGATACTATATGCGTAAGCTGCTTCGTATGGATGTTAACCTGAATCCGTTGTATCTTACCACTCAAAAACACTATATACCACATATCCGATATACGGAAATGTTCCTGAACTACGCCGAAGCTGCCAATGAAGCATGGGGACCTACCGGCAAGGGAACACACAGTTATTCCGCTTATGATGTCATTAAAGCAATCCGTAACCGTGCCGGGGTAGGCACTACCAATGGGGATCCTTATCTGGAAGAATGTGCCCGGAACCAGGAACTGATGCGTGAATTGATTCGCAATGAACGCCGTCTGGAACTTTGTTTCGAAGGATTCCGCTTTTGGGATTTACGTCGTTGGAAAGTGTCATTAACTAAATTAGCGGAGACTGCCGTTGGTACCAATAAAGTGAATCAGGTGCAGACCTATCCTAATGTAGAGGTTCGCAGTTACAAAGATTATATGTACTACGGCCCGATACCTTACAGTGAAATATTAAAATGGGACAATTTGAAACAAAATAAAGGTTGGTAAATACAGAAGATTATGAAACGATATAAATATATACTTGCTGCACTGACATTCGCATTGACCGCCTGTGAGAACGGTGACCAGGAATTTCCTGATTATGATTACCGTACGGTTTACTTTGCCTATCAGTATCCGGTTCGCACTCTCGTTTTGGGGGAAGACTCCCAGGTCGATAACACGATAGATAATGAGCATAAGTGCGAAATTAAGGCAACTACGGGTGGAGGTTATTCCAATCCGAATGATATTGTGATACGCTTCACGGTAGACAATACGATGGTGGATGGGTTCTATTTCAAGGGTACTACTCAGAAGATATATCCGATGCCGACCACTTATTATAAGTTATCGTCCGACCAGCTTGAAATACCTAAAGGAAAAGACAGAGGGGGTGTGACAGTCGAATTTACTCAGGATTTCTTCAATGATTCGCATGCCATAGAAAACTGTTATGTCATTCCTCTGCGTATGACACATGTGGAAGGTGCCGATACCATCTTACGTGGTAAACCTGTTTCGGAGGATTCGAATCGGTTGGTGGAGAGCGACTGGAATACACAGCCGAAAGATTACATTCTTTATTGTGTGAAATACATAAACCCATGGCATGCCACTTATCTCCGGAGAGGGCTGGATAATATGGTAGGAAAGAGCGGACACGAAAGTCTGACCAAAACCAACATTCGTCATGCCACTTATGTGGAGTCTGATGAACTGGTGAACTTGACTACCAGTGCGTATCGTTCCGTGAAGATGGAACTCAATGCGAAAGATGAAGCGGGGACCAATATTCCATATACCGCTGTCATCACGTTTGATGAAACAGGAAACTGTAATCTCACTTCTGCCAATCCCGACGATTATCAGATTAGTGGAACCGGCAAGTTTGTAGAGAAAGGGGATAAGAATAGTTGGGGTAATGAAGACCGAAACGTCCTTTATCTGAACTATACGGTAGAACTTCCGCAGCTCACTTGTCACACGCTCGACACGCTTGTAGTGCGGAATAGAGGCGTGGTTATGGAAACCTTTACTCCGGAACTTAAATAAAAAAACTAAGGATTATGAAACACAATATTATTATTTCAACTATCCTGTCGGCAGCAGCATTGTTTTTTACTGCTTGCACAGACAACTTCCGGGACATGTATCTGGAGGCCCCGAAAATCGACACCCCGTCCTCTTTCGATGCAGTTGATTTGTCTGCTTTGCACGTAGAGGGACGCTATCTGAAGAATGCTGCCGGTGAAACAGTCAATCTTCATGGCTTTGCACAGACTTTTAGTCCGTACTTTAATAATAGCGCATGGAGCAACTATGATGTAGACGCCTGTTTGCAATATAATCAGAAATGTTTTGACGGTGTTTTGGCGGCCGGCTGGAAAGTAAACTTCGTTCGTCAGCACATGGATCCTTACTGGAGCTGTGGCAATTATTCTGCAGAGAATGTGGCTTACAAGACTTTCAATGTCGACAATTTTATGAAATACCTCAATCTGGTATTTATCCCGATGGCGGAATATGCTATCGAACGTGGTTGCTATGTAGTGATGCGTCCTCCCGGAGTATGTCCGGAAACCATTGCCGTAGACGATAAATACAACAAATTCCTGATTCAGGTGTGGGACTCTGTTTCCAATCATCCGAAGATTAAGAACAATCCGGGCATTATGTTTGAAATAGCTAACGAACCGGTGAATATTGTTGGTACAGATGGAGCGACAGGAGCTTCTACAGATGGACAATTTGAAGCGTTGAAGCTATTCCTGCAACCGATTGTCGATGTAATCAGAGAGAATGGTTGTAATAATGTGCTTTGGTTGCCTGGCTTGGGCTATCAGTCTCTATATGGTGGCTGCGCTAAATACAAGGTAGAAGGAAGTAACTTAGGATATGCAGTTCACTGTTATTGTGGTTGGTACGGTAGTGATGCCGAAGCGGACAGTGGGGAAGGAATCGGTACTTCTACCGGAGGTGGATATACTACATTCCAACAAGGATGGGACAAACAAGTGAAGCCGGTAACCGATATTGCACCGATTATGGTGACTGAAATGGACTGGGCACTCTCTAAATACAATAGTTCTTGGGGTAAAGGAATTACCGGTACGGCTGGTGCAGAAGGTTTCGGAGCGAACTTTAAGTATATCGCTGATAATAGTGGTAATGTATCATGGTTGCTTTTCACCGGACAGGAACTCTTGATGCAGTTCAAGGATGAGGCAGGTACACCGGGTGAATATACTTTCTTAAATGACCCTGAAGCATGTCCGTGGCCGATATATCATTGGTTTGAAGAGTATGCAGATGTTGTGGATCATGGTAACTTGACTGGCTTGTCTGTGAAAGATGTTACTAATGGAGAACTGTCTGTTGGATACGGTTCGGAGAAATATTTATTAGTCCAAGCATCATTTAGTGATGGAACTACAGATTTAGTGACATCAAAATGTGAATTTAATAGTTCCAAACCAAATGTGATTCGGGCAGAAGCTGGCAAACTAACGGCACTGTGTAATGGAGAGGCTGATGTCGTGATTACTTACACTTATAAAGACGTGGAAAAGAGTGTGGTAGTCCATGTGGTTTCTTCTAGTTTCTCTTTGGATATGATTAATCCATCTATTTTTGGTGATGGAACTTATAGTAAGACCACTCATACCTTAATTACTAGTCAGTTCGGTTTTGGCGGATGGCAATATAGCAATGGGCTTGATCTCTCTGCTTCCAATTATCTGATAGTAGAATTGTGTAAGGGAACTGATGTTGATGGTGGCAATTATTTCCGCTTGTTCGATGTCGATAATTATTGGGGGCAGCCAGCGTCTTATTCAGTAAATGATTACCGATTGATTATCGACTTGAAAAGCATGAAAAATGATGCTGGAATATCAGTTGACCCGTCGCATCTCTACATTATTGGTTTTTGGACGAATGGAGGAAAAGAGAATGCGGTTGTTCTGAATCGTGTATATGTTGCCGATGAGAGGCCGACTGATACTTATACCCCGCCTGCTTCGCCTGAAGACCCTGAAGAGCCGGATACTCCTGATAACCCTGACACCAATGAGTATATCTTCCCCTTAGGAGAGCTGGATCCTAATATAAGCTCTCAAGGTAGTTTTAATCAGAGCACTCACGAATTACTGACAGGACAGTATGGTTTCGGGGGCTGGAAAACAACGGCCTCTTGGGATTTGAGTAAATATCACTATTTGATAGTGGAATTGGGTGAGGGTTCGGAGTATGCAAAGAATGGTTGGCAATTCAGGATATATGATCTTGAATATGGTGTGGATGACCAGATCGAAATCTTCCTGAATGAGGATAATAACGTGACGGATAACCGTATAGTGATGGATCTTACCAAAGAATGGAAGACTAGGAAAAGTAATCGTGTGCTTGATTGGACGAAAGTTAATATCATAGGTTTTTGGTCATACGGAGAGCCTTTTCC
>OJOS01000595.1_pt1 | contig 16762 bp, 12 predicted proteins | sample 1598271 | NCBI WGS metagenome assembly OJOS01 (sample SAMN03922451, study PRJEB24848) | human gut metagenome | isolation source: stool sample | host: Homo sapiens | place: Germany | collected 2009-11
CGAAGATAGTTGGCTGGAAACGGCCTGTGAAAATAGGTAGATGCCGGCTTCTCTTTTTTATGGCCCGTTGGTCAAGCGGTTAAGACAGCGGCCTCTCACGCCGTTAACGTGGGTTCGATTCCCGCACGGGTCACCAGGAAAAGCACCATAGCGTAAGCTAAGGTGCTTTTTTGTATGTCTAAAACCACTCGCTAGGCGAGTGGTTCGATAAAGATTATATCGATGAGTAATGAAACTCAAACGAAGAATTTTGGAATAGTACCAGTGGGGCAATTCCAGACTGGGGTATTGGCGTATTGCCGAAGGTTCCATTGCAAACGAAAGACTCGCAGAAGCAAGATATTTTAGTATCCTCAGGCGCTACTACGAGTCCTTGCACTTATGTGGTTGAACCGCCGTGTATCGGTCGGTACGCACGGTGGTGTGAGAGGTCGGCTCTTTAGTTAAGAGAGCCTCCTACGCGATTCTTTTAGGTAAAAAAGCAAACAAACAGAACACTTCATTCAAATGCATATAGCGGCTATTTATTTTATACAGAGACAAATAGCGGCATAGAACAGATATAATAAAAGAAGCTATAAAAAGCAGGTATTCATGTGGAGGACGATATCGTTTCTACATGAACACCTGCTTTTTTATTTATTATTTACTGGTGGAATAAATAGTGGTAGCCAAGTATTCATCACTGACCCAACCATAAATCCCACTGTAATATACAACAACCCAGTCAGGCACATTGCTGCTATAGCCGCATTCCCATACGATGATACCGTAGGGGATATTATCCATTTTTTCATAATTTGTACCGGGACCTTTACGCATAACCAGCCCATGATCAGCAGTGGTGTAGGTACAAAGGCTATCAATTCGGCTAAGCGTTACATCTGGTGCAACGCATCCATCCGGCAGAATAATGTCGGTATTGTTTTCGGTATAATCCTGTACTTGCAGCAAGCCCCAAAGGCCATTCTGTTTTGCCCATACGCAGCCATCGCGCGCGGGGGCTAAATCTTCATATTGCCCAGCGGAAATTATCTCATTGCCGTAAACATCCAGAACTAGCTTTTGTCCGGATTGGGTTTTCACAACTACCATGCCGGATAAGTCTGCGTAAGGATATTCAACAGTTTCGTTCATGATGGACAAACTCATCTGCGGCTGATAAATGCAGGGGATTACTAAAGCACCGCTTTGGTCGCAATATCCCCAGTTACCGGCTGCATCCTTTACCGCGATTAAAGATTCACCGGCCATGCAGGCATCCTGGTAGTCGAAATCGGTTAAAATTGTACCGTTTTTATCCGCAACGGCAAAAGGTGCAGAATTGTCAACAAGATAACCGGCATATTCATCATCCCAAATGCCTTGCTGGATGCCAACCAAATCAGGAGCATACACCTGTTCGATGGGCGTGCCACTAAATGTATAGACACCAATAGCAGAACGGTAAATCTGGCTGTCACCTAAAATCCACTGGATGCCATACCCGCCGTGCCCGCCCAGCATGGTTGTAAAAGGCATTTGTTGGGCAACCAGCTCCTGGTTAATCTGTTCTTCCAGGGCATTCAGCTTCTGGTAATCGTATGTATCATCTACCCCAATGGAGAGCTCCTGCTCACCATACAGGTACGGGATGCTTTCTGACAAATCTTCCAGAAAAGCATTACAGTTGGCAGCATTAAACAGGCTCCAGCGTTCGCCCTTGCGCACAGCGTACAGATTTCGGGCAGCGGCGTAACCGGCAGTGTGGGTTTCGCGGGAGAAGAGAGGAATCATCTCGTCAAAATCATATTGCGGCGGTAACTTCCAGTTGGCATTGCTAGTGGATGGTATAGCTGTGGCAACAGCTTCACTGGTCGGGGAAAGAGCAGCGGAGGAAGCAGGTTTATTTTCTGGCGCTGCAGCACAAGCGGTAAGCATTATTGCGGTGATAACACTGGCGGAAAATGAGAATAACTTCCTTTTCATGGCTTTTCACTCCTTGCGTAAATGATTTTTCGGTAAGATGAAGAAGTAATATAAGAAAGTGAATTCATAAACCCTATAATATCTTATTTTATCAAAGATATCTGCTAATGGGAATAGCTAACAATTCTACATGGATAAATTTGGATAGTATGACAAAGATTGCAGAACTGGAGTGAAAGTCCGAATTATGGGATGAGTGATCTGCTATAATAAAAGAAACAAGGAGATGATTACCATGCTACTCGGTCATACCAAACAAATCAATGGCGTCTGGAAAATACAATCCCTAAAGCAACACAGTGAAAACGTGGCCGAGTACTGCGCACGGGCGTGCCAACCGCTGGGACTTGAAAACTTGGGCCGTCTTACAGGCTGGCTCCATGACGCTGGGAAATCTCATAGCAACGTGCAAAAACATCTAAGAGGCCAGACAAACGAAAGAATCAATCATTCCAGCGCCGGAATGCGGTGGCTATGGGAAAATTATGGCGGAGAAACAGCTTCACCACCTTCTCGCTTGACTGCGCAAATGGCAGCATTGGCAATCGGATCCCATCACTCTGAACGTATGGATGTTTTCGACCTAGGTGGAGTAGAACCCTGGATAAAACATATGTATTCAGAGCAGGCTCAAGAGCTATATGAAGAAAGCTGCCGGGCCTTTTTTGCGGATTGCATAAGTGAAACAGAGATACGGCAAATGTTTGCCAAAGCTGCGCAGGAGGTAGAATGTCTTGTGCGGAAAATCCGAACGCAGGAAGGAAAGAAGCCGCGGCTTTGTATCTATCAGGTCATGTTGGGGTTGGCACACAGATTTTTGTTTGCAGCCCTGATCGATGCAGACTGGTTGGATTCAGGCAACTATTATAATCAAGAAGGATGCCTTCCCCCGGAGCAGCTTCCGCCATGGGATCTGATAGAAAGCAATGTTGAAAGATTCCTGAACAATTTGCAGCCCCGACATAAAATAGATACCTTGCGTGCAGAAATTTCGGAGCAATGCAAGACAGCAGGCGAATGTGCAAAGCAGGGTATTTACCGCTTGTATGTGCCAACAGGCGGAGGAAAAACATTTTCCGGGCTGCGATATTGTGTGCATGCGGCCAAAAAACTTTCGGCCCGGCATATTTTCTATGTTGCACCGTTCCGGTCGATTATCGGACAGAATGTACAGGAGTTCAAAAAGGCATTAGGCGGCAGTGAATATCTGTTGGAGCACCATACGGATGCGGTGCTGGATACAGAGGACCCCGAAATTCTCCGCCAGCTGGAACGCTGGCAGGAAGCGCCGGTGATATGTACAACTATGGTACAGATGCTGCAAACCCTGTTTTGCAGCAGGCGGCAGAATGTGCGCCGCATGGCAGCACTGGCAAATTCTATCTTGGTGTTTGACGAAATACAGTCCCTGCCCATTTGCCATACATACTTGTTCAACCAGGCGGCAAATTTCTTGGCGTACTATTTGGGGTGCGTTGTTGTTTTGTGTACGGCAACACAGCCAGCGCTAAACGAAGTAGCAAACCCTTTGCGGTTTGCATCGCCGGTGGACCTGGTCCCGGATTACCAGCTGCGCTTTGCGCAGTTCCGAAGGACAAAGATTGAAGTGCCCGAAACAGGAAATGGATTTCAGGCAGGAGAACTCGCAGAATTTGTACGGAGCAAGCAAGACGAGAATGGCAGCATTTTGATCATCTTGAATACCCGTTCGGCGGTCGAAAAGGTGTTTGAGGCTTTGAAACAATCCCAGCCGGAACATACACAACTTTACTGCCTGACCACGCACCTGTGTGCAAAGCACCGTGCAGATGTTATCGCAGAAGTTAAGCAAAAATTAAACACCTTACACGGTCAGGAACGTTTGATCTGTGTAAGCAGTCAGCTGATAGAAGCAGGCGTGGATGTAAGCTTTGATTGCGTCATTCGAAGTATGGCTGCGCTGCCCAGTGTGGCCCAGGCTTCCGGCCGATGCAACCGCAATGCGGAAAGGAAATGCCGCACGGTGTATCTTGTTAAAACCTACAATCTGGAAAATCTGAATCGACTTCCGGAACTGCGCAACGGCAGGGAAGCCACACGGCACCTGCTGCAGCAATTACAAAGGGATGCGGACCTGTTAGAGCCGGAAAGTATTTTGAGGTACTACCAGCTTTATTATGCAGAGTCCCAACAACAGGAATGGATGGGTGATCCGGTTGAATTAAAGGGGTACATTCCCCCAAAAACAGTGAATTTGTTTGACCTTTTGTCAGATAATCAGGAAAGTGTGCTAGCCTGGAAAGAGACAACAGGAAAACAAAAGTTCCCCAATTACTTGCTCCGGCAGGCGTTTGCCACGGCAGAAAGGAATTTCCATGCTTTGGAGGACATTACAACGCCGGTGGTGGTTCCCTATGGGGAAGATGGCGCGGATATGGCAACAAGACTTTCGTCCAGTAAACCGCTTACCCCCAAAATGCTGCGGGACGCACAACGCTTTACCGTTGGTATTACAACAAATGAAAAAATACGCCTGGCAGATCAAGGCGCACTGTACACAGTAAAAGAAGGGGCAGTGACAATTCTTAACAAGGAATATTACGATGACGAAAAGGGAATTCAGATAAGCCCCGGATTTATGCCAATACAATTTGCTTAACAAGGAGGGTTAGACTTTGCAATACGAAAATTCAATATCCATGCAGGTATATGGGCGTTATGCATTGTTCAGCGACCCAATTACCCGCGTAGGCGGCGAAAAATTCAGCTACCCGGTGCCCACCTACCAGGCATTGAAGGGCATTTATGAAAGCTGCTATTGGAAACCAACGTTCACCTGGGTAATTGATGAACTGCGCGTGATGAACCCGATTGAAAGACAATCAAAAGGCATCCGTCCCATTATGTACAACAATGGAAAAAACGATCTTTCCATCTATACGTACCTTTCCGATGTTTGCTACCAGGTGCGGGCACATTTTGAATGGAACGAACATCGCCCAGACCTGGAAAAAGACCGCAATGAAAACAAACATTACGCTATTGCAAAGCGTATGTTGGAACGCGGCGGCAGAAGAGATATCTTTTTGGGAACACGCGAATGCCAGGGGTATATTGAACCCTGCATTTTTGGCCTGGGAAAAGGGCATTATGATGATGTTTCATCCCTGGACCTAGGCCTAATGGAGCACGGCATTACCTATGCGGACGAAAACGGGAAAGGCGTGATGCAGGAACGCTTTTGGCACCCGGTAATGCAGAACGGAAAAATCTGTTTTTGTCGCCCGGAAGAATGCGAAATTGTGCGTGATATCCACCCGCAAAAGATGAAGACCTTTACGCTGGGTGAAACAGTCAGCGACTGCGATGATTTGTACAGGGAGGTGATACAGGAATGAGCTGGCTTAGCTATTGCTATAAAACCTACCAGAATAGCGTGTCAGAAATTGGAAAGCAGCAGCCTGGGAAAGTTCCACTACTGCCGGTGGCTCACACGACGCAGCAGGTCAACATTGAAGTGGAGCTGGACAAGGACGGAAACTTTCAGTATGCAGGCTTGCTGGCACAAGATCAAAGGACAACGATCATTCCTTGCACAGAGGAATCTTCGGCGCGGACATCCGGCATGGTGCCGCACCCGCTAGTGGATAAACTGCAATATATTGCGGCAGATTATCCCACTTTTGGTGGTAGTAAAGAATCCGGATGGCCGCTTTACCACAAGCAGTTACAAGCGTGGTGTACATCTCCTTATGCCCACCCGGCTGTGTGTACAGTCCTGCACTACCTAGAAAAAGAATGCCTGATCGCAGACCTGGTCAAGGCAAATATTTTGTTTATAGATGAAAATGGAACTCTGCCAACAAAATGGCAGGGAAACAAAGAAGACAAGCCCCCTATTTTGGATACGCTGACCGGTAGTGACCAGACGGAATCTTTTGTCCGGTTCCGCGTTGACAATGTTGATTTGTCGCGTGATACAACAGTCCGAGAAAGCTTTATCCGCTTTTATGAAACACAGTTAAAAGATATTGACTATTGCACAGTTCAGGGAATCAAAATGCCGATTTCTACATTAAGCCCGTATAAGATCCGCAACCCAGGTGACCGTGCAAAGTTGATATCCAGCAATGACAATACGAATTATACTTACCGCGGGCGCTTTGCGGATGCAGCGCAGGCACTTTCGATTGGTTATGAAACAACCCAAAAGGCACACAGCGCCTTGCGATGGTTGGTCAGCAAGCAAGGGGTAAATACAGGGGACCAGACTGTACTTGTTTGGGGAACACAGAACGAAGCAGTACCCAATGTGCTGGGGGATACTCTCGATATTGCCCAGGAATATAATCCACTAGCAGGCGATGATTGGGACGATTTTGAGGAAGATACAGAAAGGTTGCCTGCGGATACCCAAGAAGAAATTGCACGGCAGTTTAACCGGGCCATTCTGGGGTATCAGCACCAGTTGAAGGACAATTCCCAAACGGCGGTCATGATTTTGGATTCTGCTACACCTGGCCGGTTGTCCATCCGGTACTATCAGGAACTGCAGGGCTCTAAGTTGCTTGCCAATATAAAGGATTGGCACGATGCGTTCCAATGGCAGCTGGAATACCGCAGTGTAGAGGAGCCGACGGAACTGGGCAAAAAGCCCAAGATCAAGAAAGTTGTCTTTGTTGGTGCGCCTGCCCCGGCGGACATTGCAAAAGCAGCCTATGGCGAAAAAGTGGATGCAAAGCTGAAACAAGCCACAATCGAACGACTGATTCCCTGTATTACCAATGGGGAGCGCTTCCCGCGGGATTTGATGATCAGCGCGGTAGATCGGGCAACAAACAGCATTGGCCTGGATTATTGGGAACAACAAAAAACACAAAACATTGCCTGCGCCCTTGTGCGTGGGTACTATCATAGAAATAAGAAGGTGGATTATCCGATGAATGTTGATGAAACCATTAAAGACCGAAACTATTTGTTTGGGAGAATTTTAGCCTGTGCAGAACAGATTGAAAGACGGGCGTTGATTCAGCTAGGAAATGAGAGCGAAAAACGTTTGACAAATGCAGAGCGTTTAAGAACCGCGTTTGCTCTGCACCCGGCAGCAACAACACTTCTTTTAGATAAAAAATTAAATCCGTACCTGAACAGAATGAAAAACCGTAACGGAATGGATAGCCAAAGGTATGCGATGATGCAAGAATTATTACATAAGATTGGCACAGAAAACTTTACGAACAAAAGACTTGGTGAGCTGTATCTGGTTGGCTATGCCGACCAGATGATGGACTTTAAGGCCGAAAATGCAGAATATAAAGCGAAAGCAAAAAAGCAGGAGGAATAAAAGATGGCTGTGCTGCAGAATAAAATCGACTTTGCACTTGTGATTGCTGTAAACCATGCGAACCCGAACGGTGACCCGCTGAACGGAAACCGCCCGCGCGAAACGTATGAGGGACTGGGTGAAATTTCGGATGTGTGCCTGAAACGCAAGATCCGCAACCGCATGATGGACCTTGGCCAGAATGTGTTTGTCCAGTCGGACGACCGCTGCAATGATGGCTTCAAAAGCCTGAAAGACCGTGCAGACGGCTGCCCAGCAGTGAAAAAGGCTGAAAAAGATAAAGATGCTTATGCAAAGGCTGCCTGTGAAACCTGGCTGGATGTGCGCAGCTTTGGCCAGGTGTTTGCCTTTAAGGGGAAAGAATCCAAGGGCGATGGTGTTTCCGTTGGCGTGCGCGGCCCGGTATCTATTCATCCGGCTTTCAGCGTGGACCCGATTGATGTCGATGATATCCAGATCACAAAGAGCGTGAACGGTACGACTGGCGAAAAGAAGTCAAGCGATACCATGGGCATGAAGCACCGTGTGGCTTTTGGCGTGTACACAACCTTTGGCAGCATTAACTGCCAGCTGGCAGAAAAGACCGGCTTTACAGATGAAGATGCAGAAATCATCAAAGAAGCGCTGCGCACACTGTTTGAAAACGATATTTCCTCTGCCCGCCCGGATGGCAGTATGGAGGTGGTTCGCCTGTATTGGTGGCGTCATAACTGCAAAAGCGGACAGTATTCCTCGGCAAAGGTCCATCGCTGTCTGCATGTGGAGCTAAAAGAAAGTGTGGCACAAGCACACCGGGTGGAAGATTATAATATTACTTGCGATACCCTGAACGGATTGACACCGGAAGTGTATGATGAATACTGATGACTATCTGCAAATGTCTGGCATCCAGCACTTTGCATTCTGCCGCCGCCAATGGGCACTTGCGTACCTGGAACAACAATGGTCCGAAAACCAACGCACCGCCGAAGGCCGCCTGCAGCATACCCGCTGCCATGATGTTACCCTGACGGAAAAACGCGGCGATTTGCTGATCGCCCGCGGTATGAGGGTCGTCAGCCACCGCTTAAAACTGACCGGCGACTGCGATGTGGTAGAGTTTCACAAGGATCCAAACGGCGTGTCATTGCAGGGCCGCCGCGGCCTGTGGCAGCCCATGCCCGTGGAATATAAGCATGGCCGCAGCAAGGTAAACGATGCCGATCGTTTGCAGCTCTGCGCACAGGCCATGGCGCTGGAAGAAATGCTGGTGTGCGAAGTGCCGGAAGGGGAAATCTTTTATGAAGAAACCCGGCAGCGGGAACATGTTTCCCTGACACCGGAACTGCGCAGCACCGCGCAGACCATGGCGGATGAGATGAACCGCCTGTTTGCGCGCGGCTATACCCCAAAAAGCAAACCCGGCAAGCATTGCAATGCCTGCTCACTGAAAGAACTTTGCCTGCCGGCGCTGTATCAGCAGGCAGACCCGGCGGCGTATCTGCGGGAGCATATTGAGGAGGGCGCGCCATGAGAAAGCTGCTCAACACCCTGTTTGTCATCAATGAGGACGCTTACCTGACATTGGATGGCGAAAACCTTGTTGTTACCCGCAATAAGCAGGAAACCCACCGCTATGCCCTGCATACGCTGGAAGGCATCGTCTGCTTTACTTACGCGGGTGCCAGCCCCGCTTTGATGGGAGCTTGTGCCCGGCGGGGCATTGACCTTTGCTTTTTTGACCCGTATGGCAGATTTCAGGCCCGCACCGTGGGGGAAGAACGCGGCAATGTGCTGCTGCGTCAGACGCAGTACCGCGTGTCGGATGACCCGGCCCAGAGCTGTCGCTATGCCCGGAGCTTTATCCTTGGTAAAGTGTATAACGCGCGCTGGGTGCTGGAACGCGCAACCCGCGATCATCCCCAGCGTGTCCCGGTCGAAAAACTGAAACGCACCTCCACCCAGCTAGCCGCCGCGCTGCCGCTGATACAGACCAGCGATGATCCGGAACAGCTGCGCGGCCTGGAAGGCGAGGCAGCCCAGCGCTACTTTGACTGCCTGAATGACCTAATTCTGCAGCAAAAGCAGGATTTTGTGTTTGAGGGCCGCAGCCGCCGTCCACCGCTGGACAATGTGAATGCGCTGCTTTCGTTTGCCTACAGCATGCTGGCGCGGGAGTGTGCATCCGCCTTGACCGCTGTGGGCCTGGACCCTTATGTTGGCTTTATGCACCGCCCGCGCCCCGGCCGCAAAAGTCTGGCACTTGACCTGATGGAAGAACTGCGGGCGGTTTATGCAGACCGGCTGGTCATCAGCTGCATCAATCAAAAGATCATCACGGCAAAACACCTGCAAAAACAGGAAAATGGTGCCGTACTGCTGACGGATGATGGCCGCAAAGCTTTCCTGACCGCATGGCAGAACAAAAAGAAGGAAGAGATCACCCATCCGTTTTTGAAAGAAAAACTGCCCTGGGGGCTGGTGCCCTATGTTCAGGCGCTTTTGCTGGCCCGTGCTCTGCGCGGCGACCTGGAAGTGTACCCACCGTTTTTCTGGAAGTGAGGTGCCGTTATGTTGGTGCTTGTAACCTATGATGTCAACACCGAAACAGCCGCCGGTCGTCGCAGGCTGCGCAAAGTAGCAAAAGTCTGTGTAGACTACGGCCAGCGGGTGCAAAACTCCGTATTTGAGTGCCTGCTGGATGCCGCGCAATACACGATGTTCAAAGCAAAATTGACCGAACTGATCGATTCGGAATCGGACAGCCTGCGCTTTTATCAACTGGGAAACCATTACAAAAGCAAAGTCGAGCATGTGGGTCTGCACCCGGATTTTGATCAGGATGGAATCTTGTTTGCTTAGTGCGAGGGGAAGGCAATCATAAAATTCCCGGTTCCTTCGCACCAGAAAATATGGAAAAAACAGGGGCAGAAAGGGTAAAATACAGCCTTGCCTGTCAGCATGAAGATGCAATCTCCATAAAATTTGTTTCATATGCGCAAAAGTGCCCCACTGTTTTGTGCACTTTTGCTGTCGCTCTCCGCAAGGAGAGCGTGGATAGAAATGCACTAATGTTGAACTGCATGACTGGCCCCCCGTTGTCGCTCTCCGCAAGGAGAGCGTGGATAGAAATTTTGTATTATGGGGATGATTTGACATTTTCGGAGTCGCTCTCCGCAAGGAGAGCGTGGATAGAAATTCCACGTACGTCGCACGACTTCCGCGCGCCCAAGGTCGCTCTCCGCAAGGAGAGCGTGGATAGAAATAAGTATGTTGTGCAATGTAGAAAAATGCTGGGCGTGTCGCTCTCCGCAAGGAGAGCGTGGATAGAAATATCTTGTTCATTCTATTGATTACATTATTGATTATGGTCGCTCTCCGCAAGGAGAGCGTGGATAGAAATAGACGCGATTGCTGTACAGGCGGCTAATAGTTCCGGTCGCTCTCCGCAAGGAGAGCGTGGATAGAAATGTAAAAACCGTTTTTGTCCTACTTGTCAATGGCGGGTCGCTCTCCGCAAGGAGAGCGTGGATAGAAATTCTTATGCAATGCCAAGTCAAGAAGTATTCCGGGTCGCTCTCCGCAAGGAGAGCGTGGATAGAAATAGTTTTCTGTGGTCCTCAAGGCTCCGGGAAAACCCGTCGCTCTCCGCAAGGAGAGCGTGGATAGAAATGGTAAACTCAGGTACCCAAGCCGACCCGGAAAAAGTCGCTCTCCGCAAGGAGAGCGTGGATAGAAATGACTTGGGGGGGCTGGGGGGCGCGGCCCCCCAGGTCGCTCTCCGCAAGGAGAGCGTGGATAGAAATAGACGAGCAGACCGAGCAAGAATCTACTGTTGAGTCGCTCTCCGCAAGGAGAGCGTGGATAGAAATATCTGATATGTCCGATGCCTGGCATCGCTTCACCGTCGCTCTCCGCAAGGAGAGCGTGGATAGAAATTCAAGCTGATTTTGGCCTGAGTGACAGTGATCTGAACGTCGCTCTCCGCAAGGAGAGCGTGGATAGAAATTGAAAATGTTTCCGGCTGCAACGATTGCTGATGACGTCGCTCTCCGCAAGGAGAGCGTGGATAGAAATTCATTGGCAGACGGTGAACGAACATGTGTCAGCGGGTCGCTCTCCGCAAGGAGAGCGTGGATAGAAATTGTGAGGGGGTGTCTTTTTTGCGAAAAATTACAATGTCGCTCTCCGCAAGGAGAGCGTGGATAGAAATGTCAATCTCCGCGTTGTGGATGGCTCCAAATCATCGTCGCTCTCCGCAAGGAGAGCGTGGATAGAAATTTTTAATGTATCATTAATCTATAAGGAGGTGTTGTCGCTCTCCGCAAGGAGAGCGTGGATAGAAATTCCCATTGTTCCGGTGGAACTCACAACGCTTGTCAAGTCGCTCTCCGCAAGGAGAGCGTGGATAGAAATCTTATTCTGCTGCTATTCGGCGCGCTGTGTTTGCTGTCGCTCTCCGCAAGGAGAGCGTGGATAGAAATGCTTCCTCTGGTGTTGATTTTGCCGAAGATTGGCTTGTCGCTCTCCGCAAGGAGAGCGTGGATAGAAATGACGCTTACGGTGCGCAATGTCCCGATTGATTCGGTCGCTCTCCGCAAGGAGAGCGTGGATAGAAATCAGCTTGTGTTGTGGGTGCTTCGTAAGGTGCCGATGTCGCTCTCCGCAAGGAGAGCGTGGATAGAAATGTCTTTCTAACGCTTACCGTTCGCAATGTTCCCAGTCGCTCTCCGCAAGGAGAGCGTGGATAGAAATATGACACATATGCCAAGGTGTTGCGTGTCAATGGTCGCTCTCCGCAAGGAGAGCGTGGATAGAAATTGACAATTACAATCTGCACTGTGTGGAAGAAGTATCGTCGCTCTCCGCAAGGAGAGCGTGGATAGAAATACAACCGTTATGGCCGCCCGATTGATGTACAATTGGTCGCTCTCCGCAAGGAGAGCGTGGATAGAAATTGTGGCCCTCAAGGGTCGGGTAAAACTCTGTCAATGTCGCTCTCCGCAAGGAGAGCGTGGATAGAAATGCATTGCGTTGAAGAAGTATCTGGTGATACTTGGAGTCGCTCTCCGCAAGGAGAGCGTGGATAGAAATTCGGAGAGGGTGAATAGTATGCTGACCCTGATTCGTCGCTCTCCGCAAGGAGAGCGTGGATAGAAATGCTCTGTCGGATTCTCTTCCGGCGCTAAAGCTGACGTCGCTCTCCGCAAGGAGAGCGTGGATAGAAATAACGTGGTTGTTCATTCCACCCACCCCCACAAGTCGTCGCTCTCCGCAAGGAGAGCGTGGATAGAAATATATTTTCAAGATAAAAAACAACAGAGAACATAAAGTCGCTCTCCGCAAGGAGAGCGTGGATAGAAATAACGGTGTCCACTACGATAATTACAATCTGCATTGTCGCTCTCCGCAAGGAGAGCGTGGATAGAAATTGCATATGTATCATACAGTTGATAGAGAGCGGGCTGTCGCTCTCCGCAAGGAGAGCGTGGATAGAAATGTTCCTGAAGAGGTCGAAAACTATGAAGAACAGGTCGCTCTCCGCAAGGAGAGCGTGGATAGAAATTTTATTACAGCGACAAGGACGCCGATTGGGTGCGGTCGCTCTCCGCAAGGAGAGCGTGGATAGAAATGCGACGTCATCGCAGTGATAACAGAAGCCCAATCCGTCGCTCTCCGCAAGGAGAGCGTGGATAGAAATGTTTCGATTCAAGCGAGTTAAACTCCAACTGGATTTGTCGCTCTCCGCAAGGAGAGCGTGGATAGAAATCTTGGCGGATGATGCCCATTTCGTAACGGTCTGGTCGCTCTCCGCAAGGAGAGCGTGGATAGAAATGCGCTGGATCATGTCAGCGCGCCGCAGATCCCCATGTCGCTCTCCGCAAGGAGAGCGTGGATAGAAATTGTGGGCAAGCTGATCTATGGAAACGCTCTCGGTGTCGCTCTCCGCAAGGAGAGCGTGGATAGAAATGTGCTATACTATAATTGTACCATAAGGGTGCATATGTCGCTCTCCGCAAGGAGAGCGTGGATAGAAATCTTTGTACCGTTTGACGTGATACGACCCGCGATTGGTCGCTCTCCGCAAGGAGAGCGTGGATAGAAATAATGTGACAGGCAGTTATGCCGGGAGCAGCAGTGGCGTCGCTCTCCGCAAGGAGAGCGTGGATAGAAATGCATTGTATTAGGATGGTGTGATTAAAATGAAAGAGTCGCTCTCCGCAAGGAGAGCGTGGATAGAAATCAGACTCTTTCAGGGTGCTGCGCTGTGCAGGCGCAGTCGCTCTCCGCAAGGAGAGCGTGGATAGAAATATGCGTTGGGTTGCCGCCCGCATTAACACTATTGCCGTCGCTCTCCGCAAGGAGAGCGTGGATAGAAATTTTGACAGATATACAGTAATATCCACGTCATCCTGTCGCTCTCCGCAAGGAGAGCGTGGATAGAAATAGAGACGTCTGCCAGTCCTCTAAGCTGATGTACCAGGGGTCGCTCTCCGCAAGGAGAGCGTGGATAGAAATACGCTGCTGGGCACCCCCGACACCTGGGCCGAACCGTCGCTCTCCGCAAGGAGAGCGTGGATAGAAATGGTGGAGGCTTGTAATTACAACCCCGTGCCATGGCGTCGCTCTCCGCAAGGAGAGCGTGGATAGAAATACCGACACGATCAGCGACTACTTACGGGCCAATAGGTCGCTCTCCGCAAGGAGAGCGTGGATAGAAATATCGTCGGGCAGCTGGAGGGCCTTGCCAGCGTCTTGTCGCTCTCCGCAAGGAGAGCGTGGATAGAAATACATGTGGCTTACTCATCTTACTCATTGTTTGCGGGTCGCTCTCCGCAAGGAGAGCGTGGATAGAAATAACTTATTCCGATGGCGTTGTTTCCGGCTCCGGCGTCGCTCTCCGCAAGGAGAGCGTGGATAGAAATAAGTATGTGGTGCAATGCCGGAAAGTGTTTGGTGTGTCGCTCTCCGCAAGGAGAGCGTGGATAGAAATTTCTATCACAATTTGAACCTCCCATCAAGCCCCGTCGCTCTCCGCAAGGAGAGCGTGGATAGAAATTTAATTGATGAAATTCAATTGGAATTTAACTCGCGTCGCTCTCCGCAAGGAGAGCGTGGATAGAAATCTCTGGTGGGGCGTGCGCAAGGCCGTTGGCAGCCTGTCGCTCTCCGCAAGGAGAGCGTGGATAGAAATATGATATGTCCGCCGCGTGGAACCGTTTCACGCGTCGCTCTCCGCAAGGAGAGCGTGGATAGAAATATAGAACTCTTGCCTTGGGGGGCTGGGGGCGCGGTCGCTCTCCGCAAGGAGAGCGTGGATAGAAATGTATCAACTCTATGACACATATGCAAAGGTGCTGGTCGCTCTCCGCAAGGAGAGCGTGGATAGAAATCCTTTCCATGGGCTTGGACGGGAGGTTTAAACTTGTCGCTCTCCGCAAGGAGAGCGTGGATAGAAATTGCTACTTCTCTTCTGGTCTATCTTGCATTGATTGTCGCTCTCCGCAAGGAGAGCGTGGATAGAAATTTCGGTTATCCGTCCGGCGATTGATGTGTTCTTGTCGCTCTCCGCAAGGAGAGCGTGGATAGAAATCGGCCTGGACTGGCGTGCTCCGCGATATGCACCACGGTCGCTCTCCGCAAGGAGAGCGTGGATAGAAATAGGCGGCACGAAGACGGCAGTCTCCGCTTGGATACCGTCGCTCTCCGCAAGGAGAGCGTGGATAGAAATGCCGCCTGGACTGGCTGCTTGCGTGAGATGCACCAGTCGCTCTCCGCAAGGAGAGCGTGGATAGAAATGCGAACGCCCCACCAGAGGAACACCAGACCAATTCGTCGCTCTCCGCAAGGAGAGCGTGGATAGAAAACTATATTATCAAGATAACAGAAACACCCCTGCGGCGTCGCTCTCCGCAAGGAGAGCGTGGATAGAAAAGCAGTTGATCCCCCTGGAAGGGCCCACTACTACTGGTCGCTCTCCGCAAGGAGAGCGTGGATAGAAAAGACGCTAAGGCTGACACTGTATCTAAGTATAATGGTCGCTCTCCGCAAGGAGAGCGTGGATAGAAATCTTGTTATGTGGACCCGGTGCCCGTCAACTACAAGTCGCTCTCCGCAAGGAGAGCGTGGATAGAAATTTGCCATACCAATGGGGAGTGTGGACCACGGCCCGTCGCTCTCCGCAAGGAGAGCGTGGATAGAAATAGAATAGGAGGCGCCAGACAAATGGCAGTATATGTCGCTCTCCGCAAGGAGAGCGTGGATAGAAATATAACAAACTTGGCGCGGAATATGAGACCAGCCACGTCGCTCTCCGCAAGGAGAGCGTGGATAGAAATATTTTGAATAAGGAGTTGATTATAAATGGCAAGCTGTCGCTCTCCGCAAGGAGAGCGTGGATAGAAATGCAATCATGCCCTTACGTTCACGCTTAAAACGGGCGTCGCTCTCCGCAAGGAGAGCGTGGATAGAAATTGCAGTATACCGGCAATCCGACAGCGTTTGGCAGCGTCGCTCTCCGCAAGGAGAGCGTGGATAGAAATGTTGCGGCCCCCTGCGTGCTCTTTGCCGGCGGAATGTCGCTCTCCGCAAGGAGAGCATGGAATGTTTCTCTTTCTGACTGTTCAGGGTGGTTTTGTTCATGCGGATATCCGCTTTAATCTTAAAAATTGCTATAGTAAAAAACTCTCGCATAAAATAATATAAAAATATTATATTATCTACTTGACAAGGTACCCCGGCGGGGTATATAGTGAATATACCCCGCCGGGGTACCTTGCATATGATGGGAGGGTAACATAATGCAGGAAAACGAAAAGAAGGAACCGTGTTGCTGCTGTGCACACAAAACAAAGCATCGCAGTGAAGAAGAGTATAAAAGCCTGGTCCACAGACTGAATCGGATCGAAGGGCAGATTCGGGGCATCCGTGGGATGGTGGAAAACGAAGTGTATTGTCCGGATATTTTGGTGCAGTCGGCGGCGGTAACGGCGGCGATGAACGCGTTCAACCGTGAGCTGCTGGCAAACCATATCCGCACCTGTGTGGCGGATGATATCCGTGCCGGGAATGACGAAGTTGTGGATGAGCTGCTGAAAACGCTGCAGAAACTGATGAAATAAGCATTGCCTGCACAAAATAGCAGAAGCAGAACATGAAATAAATGCACGAGTGTTTGAGCCAGCAAAAATGCCATGCCAGTGCCCAGTACAATTGTTTTTCTGTTCACAAACATCGGTAAAAGTTTGTGTAACATTACCAGAGCCATGAATAAATGCCAGTCATTCCCTGTGAGAGGGTGTGGATAGAAATGCCGCATCGGCCTTGGTTGCCCCCCAACGTATCGCTCTCCGCAAGGAGAGTGTGGATAGAAATGGTAACCTCAATAATACGTCGAATTGCAGGCTAGCCGCTCACCAAAAGGGGAGTGAGGATAGGGCAACACCGCACAATTCCCGCCTTGCGGCTTAAGCACCGCTCCGGCAGCTGCGG
>OJOS01000617.1_pt1 | contig 15869 bp, 24 predicted proteins | sample 1598271 | NCBI WGS metagenome assembly OJOS01 (sample SAMN03922451, study PRJEB24848) | human gut metagenome | isolation source: stool sample | host: Homo sapiens | place: Germany | collected 2009-11
CGGTTCTGCGGCTTTCTGGACGGGGTCAGCCGCGGGCTTCTGCTGGGTTTCCAGCGCCTTGGCGACGGCTGCCGTCACGGTATCTTCGATTTCTTTCTTGGTCACTTCGGTTTCCTCCTGTTCTTCTTCGGGGAATTTATCGAGGAACTCCCCGAGGTTTGTGTAGATGGACTGCAACGTGCTGCGGTTGGCTTTGCTCATGGCCTTGCCAGCCTTGATGACGGCGCAGCTTTCGAGCGATTTCGCAACGGGCTGCCCTTTGGTGAGCAGCTCGGTGACGATGTTGTTGAAGTCGTTCAGGGCGTTTCGGATGGTCTCCTCGTCCGACGCAAACTCCCAATGGTCATTCTCCCAGTTGTACCGGTACAGAACGTCGTTGAGCGCGTAGAACGCGGTCCAGAAGTTGTCGCTCTGGATGCGCTTGGTGTAGTTGTCGGCAACTTCGCCTTTCTCGACAACATCAAAGCCGAGGGCAGCGGCCATCTTCTTGAAGATGCCGCGCATACCCTTTTCGGGCTGCTCCTCCGCCTTTGCCACTCCGTCATCGGGCAGCGGGTCGTCCTCGTCGCTGTACTTGCCGACGCCGCCCATGGAAAAGCCGGTGATTTCGCCTTTCTGGACTTTCTCGAAAATATCCGGGTCGTCCACCTCGACGGTCATCATCCATGTGCCTTTCTTGATGGCCTGCTCTCCGACGCTCATATCGCAAGGCGCAACATAGCTCTCGACGACGGCTGCCTTTTCGAGAGGCTCGAACGAGTGCTGCACATCCACCTGATTGCCGTTCTTGGCGAACCAGTACGCGGCCTTGGTGATTTCCTGCTCCGTCATGTAATTGCCGTGGGCGTCCTCTGTGAGGGGCTCATAGACAATGCCGGTGATGTAGTGGCTATCAGCATCCGCGTTGACGATTCGGCCGTAAGAAGCAAAAGAGGCGGAGCCGTGCTCCGCCTTGGTGATAAGAAACTGTTTCTTGTTGGCCGCCTTGTCTACGAGGCTGACAAAAGAAATCTTTGCATCTGTGATGGCGTATGCTTTCTCGATTTTGCTCATGGTTTTCTCACCTCCTCTCTACGCCACTAGGTAGGGCGTCTAATGGTCGGCCATGTGTCCTTGCCGCTGCGCTCAAGGAGTGCAACGTCAAAGGGCTTGCGGCCTATATCCTCAAGCGATGAATAGAACCAAACGACCATATCATCGCACTGGGGCTCGTCTACGATGGAGAAGATGCGCCGGAGCTCGTCCTCCGGCGCATCTGCCGGTGCTGCGCACCACTTGACGATGCGCAGCCTCCCGGGGAGCTGGTATCTCTCGACCCGCTCCACATGGTACTTAGGCTTGAAAAGGCGGCGAATAATCGCCGAAACGATGCGGTCAAGTGCTTTCCACATGGGGCTCCTCCTCCGGCATAATGATTTTGATGTTGGGGTTCTCAAGCAGAGCCTCAATCTCGGATAAATCGGCTCCGAATGCAATCCGTAATTCAAGCGTTGCGGGCTGTCCTGCGTCATGGTGCAGGGTGTACCCGTTTACGATGCTCGCCAGCTCGATGCCGTCGATTTTGAGACTAGGCCACTTTCCAACTCGGGCTTCGTCGATGGTAACTTTCATGTGTAGTCCTCCTCGTTGATGCCTGCGCGCGCCTTGTTCTGCGCGTCGAGTTCTTTCTCCCACTCGCCGTCGTCCTCCGCGATGGCCTGCGCTTGGAGGGCCTGCCGCTCCTCAAGGGAGAGACCGAGCACCTTCTCACTAACTACCGGCTGCAAAAGGCAATGGCAGTTGACGCTCTCTCTCGGCGGCAAGCAGACGTCTCGCGGGGTCATGGGGTAGTAGGTATTTCCGTCAGCTCCAATCAGGGTGAACGGCTGCCCTTTCGGGACGCGGACGCCGTCCATATCCACATGGTTCTGTCTCGGGTCGTTCCGGTATGCTCCGGTGTGTTTCCACATCTTCTCCTCGACGGCCGGGCTCTGGATGTAGCTTTCGAGCTGCGCATAGCCGTGCGCCCGGAGTACCTCCGTCAGGGCCACGCGCCGCGCGCGGTAGCCCGGGGAGCGGATGCCGCTGTCTGCAATGAGGTTTGCGACGTCGTTGATACCCTTGCCGTCGTTCAGGCCCTTTTTCAGGACTGCCTCGATTTCGGTCTCCTGCCTCGATTTCGGTCTCGGTGTCCAGCTTCATAATGTCGGCGAGGTCGCTGCTCCACGAGCTTATCCAATCGGTTGTCCGCTTGGTGAGCTTCGTAACGGTGAGCTCTGCATCCGTTTTCTGGACGTAAGCCTCAACATACGTCGGCATGATTGTGGAAAACTGAGTATGGAAAACATCGAAAAGGTCCTGCGACAGCTTGCTCTTGTTCTTGAACTTCGGCCAGTTGTCCTTGAAGAAAGTTTCAAGGTCGATGGCGTCCGCCAGCTCCTTGAGCAGGTCGTCGGCGTTGTCCTCGAGGAGCTTCGTCACGACCTCCTCGATTTCGTCCACGGTGTTCAGGCTCTCTTTTGCCTTGAGGTATCCCTCCATCGTGAGCTGCTCGTACAGGTCGTTTTCTGCTTTGGCGAGGTATGCGTCGATGGCCTTGATTAGGGGTCCGCAGCGTAAGCACTTCACTCCGCGTCGCCCTCCTCCTGTTTCATGTCAGCCAGCAGGCGGCGGACCTCTTTCATCACGGCGACGAGCTCTGTCTCATTAGCGGCTGCCGCTTTCTGAATCTGGCCGTCGAGCTGTTCCTCTACGCTAGGCCCGCCCTGCTGGGCGTTCTGCGTAGGCTTTGCCTCCGTCTGTGCGTTTTCCTTACCGCGGGCTTTGTCTCCGGTTGTGTGTTTTTCTTGCCAGCGTCAGAACCGACATTCTGCGCCACGCTGGGGCCGTTTCCAGCCACGGTGATGGCTGCGGCCCGCTGCTGTGCGTTGGTAAACGCCAGCGGAATGTCGCCCCACTCCTCGGGGAAGTCCTCCGAGGTCTCGCCGAGGGCCTTGTACAGGACGCTCTTTGCCTTGTTCGGGGTGAGGCCGCCAGCGTTGTTGCAGACGGTCAACAGCTTGTACAGGTCGTCCGGGTTGGAAACGTCCGGCGCGCGGAAGAACACCTCGACGTACTTGAACTGATAGCAGTTGAGCAGCCTGTTGTTGATGGCCCACGCCAGACGCCGCCGCTCCGGCTGGAATACCTGTTTCTCGGTCACTTCCATGGCGGTCTGCGCGGTGGCGCGGTTGAAGTCCGTCGTGTATCCGGTGTACAGGTCCGGGAGCTGGAACGCGCTCTGCACCTTCCGCCGGTTGTTTTCGAGGTAGTCTTGGAAAAGCTCGTCCTTTTGCAGGATAGCTGCAAGGTCCTTGACCTCGACCTCCGGCCGGTTCTCGGCGTTGAATCCGGTGCGGTTGTCTGCCGCCTCCGTTTCCAGAACCATAAAACTGTGCTGGCCCGCCTCGCCTCGGATTCCGTTCATGTACTCCTTGAGCTTGGCGAAACTATCGTCCGTCAGGCTGCCGCCTTTCACCATAATCAGCAACGGGGTGTGTCGGCCGTTCAGGAAATAGTTATTGTTGAGGCTCTCCGCTCTCCGGGCCCCATCTACGGTAAGGATGGAACCAACCCACCGGACCTTGCCGTATGTTGCGGTCCCGATGGCGAACTCGATTATTTCGTTGGCGCGGCTCTTGAACTCGAGCTCGGTGACGTACTCTCCGCTCGTCGGGTCCATGATTCGCGGGTCTCCGAACTCCTTGTAGTAGACCGTCTTGCCGTTGACGGTCTGCTTATACTTGCGGAACTTCCTCATGCGGTTCTCGGTGTGGTCCCGGTGGAAATACGTCACCTCGACGCGCGGGTCCAGCCTCCGGCTCTTTTCCACGCTGGGGGTGTCCTCGATGAACTCGAGCTGTATGACGTTCCCTTCCATATCCCGGATGACCTCTGCGTATGCGCAGCCGTAGGTTTCCCGGGCCTCCACGATGTCCTCAAAGAGCTCGTTGCTCTCCTGCTCCATGTTGAGCATCTCGACGACTTCCGTTGCCCGGTCCCATTCCGCTTTCATCTCCGGGGTTTCGTCCGCGTCCGCAAAGTCGTCTTTGTACCGGATGTCGATGCCGAATCCGGCGATGTTTGACTTGTAGGCCCGGATGCACTGCGGGAGTATGGTGCTTTCGTCCACCATCTTGGAAAGCCCTCGGAGGTCGAACGGCGGCTTTGTCCAAATACCTGCCGTGCACGCCTCCTCCGGCGAGATTTGCAGGGAGCCGTCTGCTTTGGCGATGGGCTTCATCCCGCCGCGCTGCTCCGGGTCGTCCGCTTTAACGATGCGGACGTTTACCCGCTGCTGGGCGGGCTGCTTCTTGTCGCTCACTTCTTAACGTCTCCTCTCCTCTTGGGTTTGACCGGCAGGCACAACAGGAGGATGCAGTCGGCCTCGTCGGGCGAGTGCATCCCGCGCTTTTTCATGGCGTCCTTGCTCTCCACGCGGATTTTGGCGTCGTCGGTCATGGAATACTTTCGTGTGGAAAGCTGGCCGACGAGGTCGTTATCGTTCGGGAGAATGAGCTGGACGGGCTTCTGTGCGCCCTCCGGCGTCTGCGGTGCAAGTAGATTCTTTACGACGCTCATCATGTAGGTGGTGCTATCGTAGTAAAAGTCATGGTGTATGCGCTGGCCGAAGTAAACGGGGATAATATCCATCCACCAGAACCGCTCCGGCTGCTCGCGCTTTACGCGCCGCAGACGGTCCGTGACGCCGCCGCCGAGGCCGCTGTCGTCTATCTTGATGGGGATAGCCTTGTCGAACCGGTACTTTTCCATGAGCTTTAGGCCGAGCTCCATGATGTCGTCGGCCGTCTGCATAAGGTCCTGCCCACTCTTTCGCTTGTAGAACATGGCCTTTTCGTCCACCTTGTAACCGATGACGGTGCGGTCGTCGCCGTAGCGGGCAACGTCGCAGCCGATGTCGATGTGGGCGGGCTTTGTCGGTTCCGTCCATTCGGTCATAATGGATTTTTCGACGAGCGGCAGAGGGATGAAAACATCGTTCTCCTGCCGGGGGAACTCTCCGGCGACACGAACGCGGAAAACGTCCGAATCCTCGCCGTACATCTGGATGATGGTTTTGACGAAGTCGTCCGAGACGCGGCTGCTGTTCCGGCCGTCAACATGGAATGTGGTGTAGCTGCCTCTGTTCTTATGGTGGCTGTCATAAAAAAAGCCCGACAACTGTGTCGGGTTTCCGCACATGAGCAGCCGCGCTCCGGGCGTCGAAAGTGCGCCCAGCACCGGCTCGAACACCTTGTCGTCCACGCCGCTGGCCTCGTCGATGATGTAGAGGATGTCGTCAGCGTGGAATCCCTGCAGGGCGTCCGGCTTGCTGGCCGTTCGGGCCACAGCGAACCACTCCTCGGGGTACTGCTTCATGTAGACCTTTTCCTTTGTCCACATCAGCTCCCGCTCGAGGGCTTTATTGTTGCGCAGCCACTTGCTTATTTCCGCCCACAGAATATCGAATAGCTGATGCTGCGTCGGGGCTGTGCAAGGGATTTTGGGGAATGGCCGGGTTGACATAAACCAAATAACGGTCCACGCCTCGACCGCGCTCTTGCCGATGCCGTGGCCGCTGCGGACGCTCGTCATCTGGTTCTTTGCCACAGAATCCAATATGGCGCGCTGGTTCTTGTCCGGCGTAACGTGGAGCAGGTCCTCGACAAAATCAGCCGGGTGGTCTGCGTAGTACAGGATAGCCTCTTGGGTCATCATGTCTGTTCTCCTCGTTTCCGGTTCTCGTATGCGGCCGCGATTTCATCGGCGAGGGAAAGCGTGGTTTCCTCCTGCTCCTCCGCCGTCTTGCCTCCGGCCGTGACGCCTGCCTCCTCCATCCGGTTATCCCGCTCAAGTTCTGTGGCCTTGTCGAGGAACTGGATAATGTCCTTTGGCGTCATTGACCCGTCCGGCAGATTCTTGAGCTCCGCGAGGGCTTTCTCTTGGAGCTGCAAGGCGATGCCGATGTGGCGGGTCCTCATTTTTTTGTACTTTCGGAGTGCCTCTTGTCGGGCTACGTCATCCAAATGGTTGTCATACGCTCGGCAGCGTTCTCCCCACTTTTTCTCGCGGCTCCAACGCTTGATAAGCGTGTCACTCTTGGATAACTGTTCGGCAACGACCCGTAGGCTCCTGTTTGAGCCCATATCTCGGTAGATGGCAAATGCCTCGTAGGCCTGCGCGCTTTCGCCCGGTTGACGCTCCCAAAGGTCGTCTTTGGTCCTATTCGGCATTGTCCTCCTCTCCTCACTTTCAGCTCTGTCCCGGGCTGCGAGGCTCCGCGCCCGTAATCCAGAATAGGGTGCTTTCCGGCGCGATGCCGGAGCTTCTAAACCACTGCATCGTCTTTGCCTCGTAGTGAGGATGCAGGCGAATGCCCCCCCATGTAGCCGCTGCGGACTTCTCATAGACGAATCCGGGGCTGTGGAAAAGGTCGTGGTACTCAAACTCTCGGTCTGCGCCGTACTTTTTGAGGGTCTCATGGATGAATCCGCGCCGGTCCGGGGCCGTGGCTACGAGGTGCATCCTCTTGACCCGTTTCCCGTACCTGTGCAGTCCTATCATCACGCCGGTGGCGGTGATGCCGCTGCCGCAGGTCATCACGAGGTTTTCTATATCGTCCGGGAGGTTCTCTGTCTGCGCCGCAACTGCGGTTAGCAGCGTGTCGCCGTACCCGATGATGTTGATGCCGTACTGGACAATAAAGCTATTTTCCTGCGCCGCCAGCTCTTTTGCGCGGGCGTGTAAAATGCTGTGGCGGCCGGAACGTGCTGCGAGCACTATGGACGCCCCATATTTCATCGCCAGCCGGGGCATAGGCAGAGCCGCAACGCTTTCCCGGGTGGTTCCGCCGTACACGATTCTGCACGGCATCCCGTTTGCCCGGGCAACCGCTGCGGTGATGGGTGCTTGCGGGGAGTGGATGCTGCAATACGTCAGCAGGCTCTTGTAGTCCTTCTTGACGCTGTTCACCAGCATCACGCATTGCCGGAGCTTTCCTCCGTTCACCTCTCCGGGGCCAAACGGGGCATAAAGGTCGTCCCGCTTGATGTGCAGCCCGTCTACCTCCTGAACCGGCGTCAGGCTGTACTCATTCATCCAGTCCAAACACCTTTCTGTGATAGTCGGTCTTTTTGGCGAGTTCCTCCTGCATCAGGCCGTAAAAGCTCTGTTTTGCAATTTTGCGCCCACTGCCCGCGCTCTGGTTCAGCGTCTTGAACGGTCCGCCTGTTCCGACTTCTTTCATCTTTTCCGTCGGCTCCGGGTTCTTGCCGTTCATCAGCATACAGAGGTTATACTCGTTCGGCCGGAATCCGGGCAGGCCGTCGATGCCGCAGCAAGTCATGCTGTCGCCCATCGCGCGGAGCCGGTTCTCGCCGCTGTAGAATTTCAGGCCGTACCGATGGCACTCCGCCTTGATGGCTTCAAAATCGTGCCGGAGGCGGGGCAGTGGATAGCAGAAGTCGCCGCCGATTTTTGTCATGCCGGGTTTGGCCTTAAAGAACTTCATGCCCTCCACGATGACGCCGTAGGCTCCTGCCTCCGCGATGCGAGGGATGTTCTTCATAACGTCATGGAACACCTCGGGCATATACGGCTGGATGCGGACGATGGTGCGCTGCACTCTGGCCGATACCGTCTTGAGGATGGTGAGCCGCTCCTCGTAGCTGGGCGTCCCGCGTTCGAGGCGGTCGTACTTGCTGCACACCATGCTGATTTGCAGCACACAGTTGCACTGTGCCAACAGGTCGAGGTACTCCGGGTCCGCAATGAGGCGGCCCTTTGTGCTCACCACAAACGGGTATTTCGTCTCCGCCAGCAGCTTGAGGCATTCGTAGCTGGCGCGAATCTGCTTTTCGACCGGCTGGAACGGGTCACTCATGCCGCCCCAGTGGATGGGGATGTTCCAGTCGCACCACTCCGTTTCGTTTCCGCGCTTGCCCTCGATAAAGGAGCGCAGGCCGTCCACGCTTTCGTCGCGCTCGATGTGACTGATGTCGTTTTTCTTCTGTGCGAAGCAGTACCGGCAGCCGTGTGAGCAGCCGCGATAGGTGTCGAAACGCACAGGCAGGTTACAGAGAATAATCTGGCTCCCGCATTTGCAGCCCATTAAATCTCACCTCTAATCTTCTGGACGATGACGGCAACAAGGTCCTCTTTGCCGTTGTCCTTTATGTACTCTTTCAGGACGTCGCGGTCCTCCGCGCTGAACTTGAGCGAGATGTTGAACGTCTCCTCGATGCTCTTGAGCTCGCTGTCGAGAAAGTCGCCGTCTACGAGAGCGTCCATGTTGTTTTCGAGGGCCTCGATTTCGTACAGGTCGAATCCCGTCTCCGGGGCCGCGTCTCCGAGGCCGTCCAGCAGCTCCTTGAGCTTTACCTCGTCCCACTCGCCCGTCACTTTGTTCATGGCGATGTTGAGCTGCTTCTCTGCGGTCTCGTCGAGGTCAACAACAGATACGTCCGTCTCGGTGACGCCCTCAACATCCGTCTCGGTGACGCCCTCGTTCATAAGCACGGTGAGACGCTGGTGGCCGGACACGACACGGTTCGTGCGCTTGTTCCAGATTACCGGGACTACCACGCCGAACCTGTCAATGTTCCTCTTGAGCTTCTCATACTCGTCATCGCCGGGCATAAGCTCCACGCGAGGGTTATACTCCGCGCGCTCCATGTCCGCGATTCTCTTTTTGATAATTTCCATCAGATAAGCCCCTTTGCCTTGTTCACGAGCAGCTGCGCAAGCTCAACCTTGCCTGCGGGGTTCTCGTCGATGTACTTGTCCATCGCCTCGTGAACCTCCTCGGGCAGGGTGAATGTCATGGTGTAGCTGTTCGGCTCGCTCTTTCCGGTGTCGGAGAAGTCCTCGTTCAGCAGGTCCTCGATGTGGTCGTATGTAACCTTGAGAGCATCGAGCTCCCAGTCATCAAAGCCGGTGAGGGCCATTTCGCCCTGCTCTTTCAGCTCGTCCAGAATCGCGGTGAGCTTCTCGTTGTCCCACCGGCCGGAGATTTTGTTGAGCGAAACATTGAGGATGCGCTCCTCCTGCTCGTTGAGCTCGACCTCTACCACCTGTACCTCGGTGTAGCCTTTCTGCACCAGCACCTTGAGCCTCTGGTGGCCGCCTACGATGTTGCCGGTGGTCCGGTTCCATACGATGGGCTCAACATAGCCGAAGGTCTCGATGCTCCGGGTCAGCTTTTCGTACTGCTTGTCGCCCGGTGCGAGGTCTTTCCTCGGGTTGTAGTCCGCCGGATGGAGGTCGCTCACCGGCAGAGTGATAATTTTCATCTGCCGTTCCTCCTTGACCCGTTTCGGGTCGCTCCTGCGCATAAAAAAGAGGAGCCGCCCTGCGCAAGGCGGCTCCCGTCAAATAGGAGAAAAAATTATGGGTTTAGGGGATTTCTTTTTGCTGTTGGTATTCTACATTTTGTAGTTTAGCACTCGTATAGTGCCTTGTCAATGCCGTGTTTTTGCCCCGAAACGGGTCGTCCGTCTCGTGCCGTCAGGCTTTCTTGATGCCGTCAATGCCGAAAATCAGGGCGGAGAGTGTAGCGCAAGCCGCGTCCACGTCCTTGTAGACCGTCCTCTTGTCGATTTTTTCCCGCTCCGCCACGGCCGTCGGGGAGAGCGGCCGGTCTCTCAGATAGAGGGCTTCGATGACGCGGTAATGCCTCTGCTCGCCCTCGTCTACGCTGTTTTCGCAGACGACCTTGTAGATTCCGAGCATCCTGTTCACATGGCGCATGATAAGCTGCGTCCGGGCTGCCGACTTCATAATGCTCTCGACCTTGAGATTCTCCTCGAGCAGCTCGTCCAGTGCCTCCACGATTTCCTCGACGCTCTCCTCTCCGGTGGCCGCGCTGGCCGCGTCGTATACTGCGTGGGAGCAGTTGGCGTTGAGCACGGTATAGTTCCGCAGCAGGAGCTTGGTATTGCGGAATCTCCGGTCGCTGCGGCCGTCCCGGAACTTCTTGCGCTCCTGCTCCACGGCCTTGATGCTGGCCTCCGCTCCGAGGCGGGCAGCGTCCGTCACAGCGGCCTCTACGCTCTCCTGTATCTCTTTCCCCAAGATGGCTCGAACGGCAGCAACAGCCGCCTTTGCCGCCACCTCTGCGGCCATTACCACAATTTCTTTTTCAGTCATTATGTTCCTCCTCGGTAACACCCGGCAGCTCGTCGAGCAAGGCTTTGGAAATTTTCTTGAGTGTCTCACAGGCAGTCACCACTTCGAGTGCGGAGACCCCGCTTTTCTTCATGGCCTCTGCGAGCTTGCCCGCGCTGTCCTCCGTGATGGGGACACCCATAAATGAGAATATCGGTTTTTCCATGTTCGGCTGCTCCCTCCGTATTTCGTTCACCAGCATAAAGCGTTCCGGCGTCGTCCAGTTCATCAGGCGGCTCAACCTGCACACAGCCGCGCACCACTCGTCCGTCTCTGGCTTCGTCCCGTAGGGCATCCCGCAGAACGCCGTGAGCACGTCGCTCGCGCACGAGAGCTGGTTGATGTCGTCCATCGTGGGGATGTCCCGCAGCAGGTCCGGGGTAAAGCCCGGGCCAAACCGTACCGCGTATTCCTTGAGGTCCGGCTCCGTGACATAGCTCCGGCCGTACCGCTGCTTCATGCTGCGCCAGACTGTCCACGGGATTCTGTACATCCGCAGCCCGTCGAATGTGGCGACGATGAAGCAGTGCGCGCCGAGGGCTTCGTAGGAATCGAGCTTTTTGGCCTGCTCCGGGAGAACGAGGTCTTTGTTCAGCCTGCCGGTCCCAGTGCTCTTTGCCTCGAACATCACCGCGCGGCCGCCGAGCATGACGCCTTTGAAGTCTGGTTCCGCCTTTTTGGTGTAGACTGCGCGGAACTGGCCCGTTTTGTTCGGCTGGCTTACCGGCCGCATGGGCTCCGGTGTCTTGCTGATGTCCGCGCGGCCTGCCTCCGCCAGCCGATTCTCTCCTCGAGCTGCCCGCCCTGCGCGCGGCTCCGTGCTCCCTGCAATGCCCGGAGCGGGTCCTTTACCGCGCCGCTCATTCGAGGTAGCCCTGCTGGCGGGCGAACTCTTCGATTTTGTAGGCGGTCGCGCTCTTGATGCCCTTGCACTCTCCGGCGTTGAGCTGCTCGAGGAGCTGTGGCAGGGTCTTGCCCGGGGCCGGGGTCGATGCGCGCTGGGCCTCTGCTTCGGAGTAGCCGGTGTTGTAGGCCTCCTCCCGGATGTGGTCGATATGCTCCACGAGCTTCTCGTCGGTCATCTTGCGCAGCTTCACCGCGCGCTCATGTACGTTCTTCTCCTCGCCGGTCATCCGACAGTTTCTTTTCTTCACTGGTTTTCCTCCCTTTCCAAACGCTTGCACCGGCCGTTGTTGTAGGCCATGCACTTCTTTTCCGAGCACCAGCCGAAACGCTCTGTCGTAATCTCGGTACGGCTGGTCCATGAATAGCTGACCTCCCGCTTGGTGCTTTTCTTGTACGGGCAAAACATACCGTCATCGCTCATTGTGCTGCCTCCTCTCAAAGATTCACGTGGAGCGGCTGCCCGGTCGCAAGTTGCCGATGGATGAACTCACGCTCGAGGCAGTTACTCACCATAACGAGGGCTCGCAGCTCTCCGGGGAGAATCTTGCTGTCGAGATAGAGCCGCTCAATTTCCGGCCCCCGCGCGTGGAGCTCCCGGATGGCTGCCTCCGCGTCCTCCCACTCGGTCAGGTCGTGCAGCTCGCCGAGTGCCTTGTCGAACTCACTTTTTTCCGGCATCGCTGGCCTCCTGCTTTGCTGCTTCTTTGTCCAGATTGTCCTTGAGCCGGTCGAGCTTATCCCATACGATTTTCGTGATGTTTACCAGCTCATGGGGGTTAAAAATTGCAAAGAGCTGCACCAGCATGATGAAAACATCAGCAGTTTCCTCCTCGACGTTCGAGTACACTTCCTGCGTCTCCCTGTTAAACGGGGTATCATACTTGCGCTTGCACTCTTTGAGCTTGCAGAGGGCTTTGGTGAGCTCCGACATTTCCTCCACAGCCTTGGTGAGCTGGGCGTCTTTGCCGTAAGTGCCGATGGCGCGGTCGATGGTCTGTAAGCCCTCCGGCATAATCTCCGGGATGAGCGCGTCCTCGTAGTGCTTGAGCTTGTCGCGCAACGAGGCGAGAGCCCACGAGAGGGTGTAGTGCTCCGCCAGCAGGCCCTCGATGGTCTCCGGGCCGTCGAACAGGTGCTCGTACAGGGTCATGTCGAACTCCTCCGGCGTTCCCTCGGTGTCAATATCTGCGTTGTGTGCCTTGATAAGCTGCTTCATGTAGTCGTTGAGGCTGATGCTCCGGCTGGGCATCTGCACCCAGCCGCCCTCGCCGCGCACGAACAGGTTGAGAGCCTGCGAGTAATTCCCATCCGGGGTGTCGGTCGTCATTCTTCTCTGCGGAAACATAAATTTTGTCCTCCATTTTTCAAATTTGGTGGTCAAAGATTGAAATATGCTTAAATCGTTTTCAAGTTTCGTGGTTGGATTTTGCTTGTTTTTCTTTCATGCCTGCCCATCCTCCGTGTATTTATTGTCGTAGAACATCCCGTCTTGCCCGATGGAAAAATCTTCATCTTCCCAGTATGCGCCGCAACCGTTTTCACAGGCCGCTACGCTCTCGCTTAGTTCTCCGCTTCTGGATACATAGCGTTTCGGAACTTTTCCGTCTTTTCGGATTGTGTAGTCCCGTGCGTTCTGGTAAAATTCCGAATAAATAATTTTCCCGCCACACCTCGGGCATCGGCCCCGAATGACTCCATTCACGTTTCGTCCTCTTTTTTTGTTTTCTTCAACTGGCGGCCGCACTCCGGGCAGAAGTTCAGCGGCCGTCTTTTGTGAGTGTAGGTTGAGGTAAGCCCGCAGCCCTTTCTGAGGGTTCTCTCATAAAGGCAGACGTAATACTTTGTGTATAACTCTCTGCCGGTCTTTGGCCTGTGCTTCTTGCTCCACTCGTAATCTTCGCAAAATTGGCAGTTCATACGCTTTCCTCGATTACTTTGAGGTCATACCCGCTCTTGACAAACTTCATGCACAGCTCGTGGTTGATGCCGTTGCCGAGGTTGGTGTAGATGTACTCCATGTCCTCCGGCGTGAATTTGGTGTCGAGCAGCTTGTTGATGCCGTCGAGATGCTCCTTGCACAGCGGCTTTGTGAACGCCTTGAACGCAAACCGCGATACACCCTCGATGACCTCCGCCTTGAACTCGTCCGGGGTGCTGCAGTGGTTGAGGTTGATGTATGTGTTCGTCCTCGGGACGAGAATCAGCTCGAAGTTCATGGTGACGTAGGCTTTCGGGAAAGCGCGCTGAATCTTCCCGCACCACGGAGCCGCGAACGGGCTGAACCACGGCAGCATATAGCTGCGGAGCTCCTGCTGACTGACTGCTGGGGCGTCCTGAATGTGGTCGATGCAGCGCTCAATGGCCTCCCGCTCTGCGAGGCTGTCTGCCTCCTCGAGCCAGCCATTGAATACGCGGACGGTTTCCTCTGCGTTAATCGGTTTCATAACTGTCCTCCAAATTGCTCTGCAAATGCTCGAGCGACTCCCGGGAATGTCTTTGCGCGATTTCGCGCTCTGTCTCTCGTAAACATCCCCTTGTTTTTTTCATCATGTTTGTGGGAATAAGAGCCAGATGGGCACCACGTTGCAATCGGCTCAACAATGTTCGTCGGCGCGACCGGGTCAAGATTTTTCAACCATAGACAGGTTTTCTTGCTGTATGGGTGTCCAAACTGGTACGGCTGAATAATCTGCGTGTACTCTGGGAGACAAAATACCCTGCTCGGCACCGGATTCTCAACGCATATTCTCGGGATGTCCGCCCACCAGAATCTCATAAACAGGTCGCGTCCTAAAATTCCTTTCATTACGCGGTCCTCTTGTAGCTGGTGGCCTTTCCACAGATGTCGTGCTCCGGCGTTTGAAAGATATGTGCATGGCGGGTGCGCAATGAGCAAGTCCCACGCATCAATGTAATGCGCTTTGTCGTCCATTGTGACGATTTGCCCCCCCGCAGAGCCGGTACGGCGTCTCCGAGGATATGCCATTCCGGGTGGCCTCCGGACGGTTCCTGCACATCGCAGGAGTAAGCCTCATGCCCTAAAGACCGAAATGCCTTACAAACTTCCTGCGATTCCTCGCAGGCAATTAAAACTTTCACGTTTCTTCCTCCGTTCCGTCCTCAAGTCTGTCCCCGCAATAGGGGCAATACTTGAAATACCCGATAACGTGAGCACCGTACTCCCAGCCAAGGCAATGATTGCAGCCATCGCAGAACACACCGTCTTTGGTTTCTGGTACATATCCACGGATGATGTGCGCCGTTGGTCGCAGCGTTTCCGGGTCGATGGTCGGGGCTGCCTGAATCAGCCCGAGTGGAACCGCGTGACACGCAGAGCCCTTCGGCCCGGTGATGTAGATGGCCTTTTCTTCCAGTTCGTTGGCGTCAATGAGCCTTTTTTCTGCCATTCGTGATAGCCTCCTTTACAAGATTTAGAGCACGTTCTTTGAGTGGAACACGCTGGCAGAGCCTCCGCTTTCCTGTCTGTCTTAGTCTTACGCTGACGACTTCGATTTCGTCACACTCGCGGTGTTTCTTCCGCCCTGCTTCGTGTCCGAGGTACTCTGCCTCTTTTTGGTCGTCTGCCATGACTGCGACGCCGAAGTAGCAGGTGGAGCTCTCTGTCCTGCCCTCAAGGAACACATCATACCTCGGCATCCGGTTCCTCCTCGTATTGGTGGACATCGACGAAGATGGCTTTCTTCCACGGGAGCGCGTTGTATGCTGCCCGCGTCTCCTCATCCGTCATGTTGTCCACCAGCTCCGGGTCATAGCGTTCATAGAGAACGTCGTTCATCTCGCAAATGTCATCCTCCCGGTAGTAGGTTCTTTCTTTGCCGATGATGAACTCCTGAACCGCGCTCTCTCCCCATGAGCCAAGCCAGCAGTAATACTCGTCGCCGCCGACCACATCCCCATCTACGCAGGGGATGACCGGGAGCTCCGGGTTTGCCTTCATAAGCTCGAGGAGCTGCGCGAGCTTTTCGCTCTGTTTCATGTCATTCCATCCTTTCTCTTCCGGGGCTCCGCCCGGGTTGCTTTCTGCTCGGCGGCCTTGTGCCATACATAGGCCGCAACAACTATTACTGACAAGGCGACGGCCGCAAAGGAAAGCCAGTAAGTTAAGGTTTCCAGCAGGTCGTCAAGCTCTAAAAGAACCTCGTACACAGTCACCGCTCCTTTACCTGAATTTCTTCTTGAAACTGCGCACGATGGCCCGGTGCGTCCACCTACGGCAGTAGGGGTTTCGGACGCTCCCGTCGTACTCCTGCTTCATCTTCTGGTATGCCGCCTTGTTCTCCGCATACCGTTCGCAATGGTCGTGGCATCCCGGGTGTCTGTCCGGGCACTCTTTCGGGCAGATAGTCATAAGCCGAGCATAACGCTGGCCCGTTTCCGGGCGGCCGTCATGGTTTCGTCGTACTTCGCTGCGCTGTATACCGCGAGCGGAGCCACTGCCCGGGCTGCTCTGGCCCTCCTGAATATCTCCGAGTAGACAGCGGCCGTCTCGTATACGCTGGGGCCTCTGCCCGGGGTCGAAAGCATCCCCTTGCGGTCGTCGGTGTCAGTGACGCGGAGGTCCTCTTTGAGGGCGTCCTGTACGCATCTGCGCAGACGGTCGAGGGCGAGGTCCTTATCCTCTTTTTCCCACTCGAGGTACTGCTTGTAGTTGTTCATGGAGTTCTGCTTGAGGCGCGCCAGCCGGTCTTTCCCGTAGCCGAACGTCTCGTGACAGGTGGCCGCCATAACGAGCCTGTCTCTTATACACATCTGACGCTGCC
>OJOS01000625.1_pt1 | contig 15663 bp, 13 predicted proteins | sample 1598271 | NCBI WGS metagenome assembly OJOS01 (sample SAMN03922451, study PRJEB24848) | human gut metagenome | isolation source: stool sample | host: Homo sapiens | place: Germany | collected 2009-11
ATCCACCAGTTACCGTTTTCGCCGATGCTGGGGGTCAGACCATCCGCACCGTTCGTGCCGTCTGCACCATCCGTTCCGGCAGCTTTTACGCCTGTGTCGGTTTCACCGATCCACCAGTTGCCATTTTCGCCAATGCTGGGGGTCAGACCGTCCGCACCGTTCATGCCGTCTGCACCATCCGTTGCGGCAGCCTTGACGCCGGTATCGGTAGTGCCGATCCACCAGTTACCGTTTTCGCCGATGCTGGGGGTCAGACCATCCGCACCGTTCGTGCCGTCTGCACCATCCGTTCCGACAGCCTTTACGCCTGTGTCGGTTTCACCGATCCACCAGTTGCCGTTTTCGCCAATGTAGGGCGTTTCACCGTCCTCGCCTTTTTCACCATCCTTACCGTCGGTGCCTGCCGCCTTAACTTTCGTATCCGTAAAGCCGATCCACCAGTTGCCGTTCTCACCGATATACGGAGTTTCGCCGTCCTTGCCCGGCTTTCCGTCGTCACCGGCCGCTTTTACGCCGGTGTCGGTTCCCCCGACCCACCAGTTGCCATTGCTACCGATGTAAGGCGCTTCGTCCGCGCGATAATGCGCCTCGTTGGACCAAACGCTCTCATAATCCTTGTTGTCTACCGTTGCTACGGTCGTCACTACATAGGTGTACTTGCCATTCAGGTCAAGGTCTTTGATCTCATATTCCGTTGCTTCGGCAGGCAGCTTTTCGGATACTCTTGTATATGCACCGTTTTCGTCCTTGCTGTAAACATAGTAGCCAGTAATCCCCGGATGACCGTTTTCGCAGTCCGGCTTTGTCCAAGAAAGCTTCAGGTCAAAGATGCCTTCGCCGCGGGTTATTATCTTGTCCAAATTGTCGATGGCTCGCGGCGGAGAGGAAAGATTGGTAACACTGTAGCCGATAAAGGGTGTCTTGTTGTTCGCTGCACCACTCAGGTGGCGCTGCCACTGCCCCAGCGTCCAATGGAATCGATAGGCGTCTACAACAGGCGCGGGAATTCCTTCCGCCACAAGGCTCTGCTTGTCCAGACTGGTGACGGTGCAGCTCGCTCCCACCGCAGTGCCTTTGGAGGTGGAATTTCCCTTGCCATCGCTATATTCAAGGCTTGTGGTGACACCGTGCATTCCTACCTTATCACTGCCCCATTTTATGGAGCTGTTGAAGAAAAACCCGTGGGACATTTCTACGCTTTTTGTGGTGGTGTTTTCCTTCGTCCATGCCACCTTATCCAGCGTTCCGTTATAGCCCAAAGCAAACTCCGATTTGCTGATGGCGGAAGCCTGAATATCCGGATTCAAAGCGCCCCAGCCATCATGGTTATAGCGGTAGGGGTCGCCCTCGTTGCCGTCCATCCAGTTGGCAGCGGGATCGATCTGCCCCAACAGGTAGCAGGTCGGTTTGTCTTTGCGGTCGGCCATGTACTTGTTATACTCTGTGGCAAACTTGTTGTAGGCATCCACCGAAAGCTGCTCATACACAGGTCCCTGCGGAATGGCAGTCTGCATGACAGTTTTATCGTTCCATGTGCCGTCCGCTTTCTGTATGTCATATTCGTAGACGAACACCGGTGTACGGCTGACAACAACACTGTTGTAGGCTTGTGCGGAAAAGCTCTGACTCCACTCCTCGTGCAGAGAACGCTCGAAGGACTTCGTCCAGTCCAGTGCATAACCTGTTTCAATGGATGCCTTTCCGCCGAGGAAGTTGAATTCGGTGCTGTAGCCTATACTGAAAGACACGCTGTCAGAGTCCCAGTCAGACAGCTCATAGCTTTCCGTCAGGACATACTCTGTTTCGTTATTGCCCGCATCCATTACCTCATCAAAATAGGGCGCCGCCTGCAAGACCGCCTTGACATCCGGGTCCGTGTAGGCGTAGGTTACACCCCGGTATTTGGCAAGGACACCGTCGTTGTTCTTGTCCACGGGGATAACCAGAAAGCTGACCGCATTCTGGGCATTGGTGTCCACATAGCTGTCCGTAGGAACAAGGCAGTCATATCCGCCGGCTGTTCCGTACTCCTTTATTTCGCCGTTTACCGTTTTATCATTATAGTTTTTGCCCCGCATATAGCCCGTCAGCAGGTGGGACTGGTTGTTATTTGCGTGCTTGAGGGCAATTGTAAACACCACCTGTTCCCGCCCGGCAGTGTTTCCGTCAAAGTTGCCCACGGCAATGGACTGAATATCACAGTTGGAGATTCGGGTGGTGCTGCCTGCACCGTCATCGGCACTCTTGAAGTAATCGCCGGTATATACCGCCACAGGCTTATTGTTGCTGGCATCATAGAGCGTGCCGCTGAGGAACACCAGCTCCTTTGCGCCGCGCCCCTTGCCGTTGATCGCAACAGACTCCACAGCCAACTGTTGCCATACATCATCGGCATTATGGTAGCCGCCGTCTGTCCAGCCGTTGGACTCTATGGTTTGATTGGTAGTCTTAACAAAACCGTTTCCCGAATTGCTCAGTTTCCCAATATAGAGATACCCAGCCTTCATGTCGATGGTTTCGTTCACCTGCTGGTTGTTTTTTTTCCATGTTCCCAGTTGCCCCAGCATACCTGCGAGGAACAGATCCACATCACCATCGCCGTCAAAATCTCCGCAGGTCAAAGAGGCTCCCACAGGAAATTCATAGCGATCACGCCCGCCGCTTCGTCCCTTGCTGGTGTAGAACTCCTCGCTCTGTGCCGCGGATTTGGTCACGATGGAGCTGCCGGTATCCCCCTTTGTACCGTAGACGATCTTGACCACCGGACGGTAGTAGTCGATCTGGGCCTCGTCTTTGGGCAGTCGGTGACAGTAGGACAGCACCGCCAGATCGTCCACACAGTCGCCGTTGAAGTCCCCCACGGCCATGGAGACACCCAGCTTGCGCCGCTGGTTTCCCTCCGAGTCCTCCACATCATACCAGGGATGGTCGTTATAATAGCCCATCAACAGACTGTTACTCTTGCCGCGTTGGGAAAGGCTGCCACCGTCATAATCCCACTGCTGAATCTGGCAGCCTCCGGCATTGTAGGACTCCGGGGTATAGACCACGATGCTTTCCTTGCCATCACCGTCAAAGTCACCGGCCACGATATTGAGGAAGCTGCGGTTGGAGTAGGTCGGAACCTCAAAATCGCTTGCATCAAACATATAGCTGAAGTTGCCAATCTCTACCAGCCGGCTGCAGTCTGAATCCGTTGCTTTTGTGGTGTCAATGACCCACATATAGCCCTTTTTATCCCGCCCGGAAACACCTACAAAGGCAACATGATCCCGGCGACCACTGCCGGTAGGGTCAAAGGACACCGCCTGCATCAGCTTGTAGTTGGGGTTAGAAAAAGTACCGCTACTGCCTGATTTGTTCTTTGCGAAGGTATTCAGCGCCGATTCTGATCCCATAGAAAAATAGGATGCCTGCCGAACCTTATTGTCCCAGGCATTCAGATACATCAGCTCGTTCTGTTCTACCATCAGAAACGGCTCGCCAATGTCATAGCCGTAAGGGTTGGTGGTCGTCGTATAGCCGCTGGGCTGTACGTTTTCCAGATTCATCAGATTTGTACCCGAAAAATCCGGGTCTTGCGTCGTGTCCTCCGCAAAGATTGACAGCGGAAAGCAAGCCGCCATCAAAATAACCGACAGCAGTATGGCAAACCCTCGCTCGAATATAGATCTTTTGTCCATCTTGTGATCCTCCCGTTGCATTTTCATAGCCCGCAATGGCAACTTACTATAATCTATTTTACTATATTATTCGTCTTTTTTCTGTGTCGTTTAGGGGCAAAATCGTGTCGTTTAGCAGGAAGCCGTGCTTCTCTGCTTGTGCGCGTTCTGTGTTTTTGCTACAATTAAGGCAACAAGGAGGTGGGACGGTGAACACCCAAAAAAGAAATCTCTGCGCTGCCGGAGTGCTGCTGACCGCAGCGGCAACAATGGTCGTGCTATTTTTGTTTCGTCTGTCGCAACCGGACAAAGCGCAACAAGCCATCTTTCTGAATTGCACGGCATCAGATCGGGGTGGCTGGACATTTTACACCGAAGCCGGGCAAACCGAACCTGTGTTCGGTTTTGGTGGCTACATCGACGGCGTACCGGCGGAAGGCGCCGGTCCTGTTGTAGCGGAGCGCGTCATGGAGGAACCAGGCGAACGATGCTTTTTGCAGTTTAGCTGCGTCAATGCGGGCCTGCAGGTGTTTTTGGAGGATATACTTCTCTACACGGATTTTCCGCAGCAAGAAAACCGCGTCGATGTATTTTTGCAGAATGCAGATTTTGCCGGCATTAACTACAACGGGCTTTGCATCCCGCTGCCGCTAGACTGCGCGGGGAAAGCACTTCGCATTGTCACCTACGGGCCGTCCCTAAACGGGCTGCGCGTACCTGTGTTTCCCTCACAGGCAAGCCGTTTTTCCGATGCCGTGGTGCAGACCACCGGCGTTGTTTGGTGTATGACCGCCGTGACGGTAAGGCTTATGTTGGCGCTAAGCCTGCTTTTGGTGCTGGTGCTTGGTGCTCAGGCCGGACAGCCGCTGTGGAAGCTATTGCCCTTGAGTGGATACTTTTTATTGGCGGCAGTGTCAGGCGTTTGCAACACCTTTCTGGAAAGTGCTTCGGGGCTGAATGCCGACAGTGGTCTGCTGAACTGGGTCTACCTGATCCACATGGACTTTCTGTACATTTACTTGGCAGCCGAACTTCGGGGAAAAAAACGTTGGGGCTTGGCTGCCACAGCCCTGCTGCATATTCTGCTTTCTGCCTTGCGGAGTTTTGCGGCGGTGCCGCTTCTCACCGAAAAAGTCGGTGACTGGCTCGGTCTCTCTTTATTGGTCGTAGCGATTGTTCTGATGCTGTTCTCGCACGAAGAAATGCAGCGCAGAATCAGTTGGTGCCTGTGTGCGGTTGCGGCCTTTCTGTTTTTGATTTGGGGTGTCACCCGTTATGTCGGCGTAGAAGTACTCTATCCATTCAGCAACCCGGTAACATCCATGCTGGGCGGATATCCGCACGCATTTTATGCGCTGCTGTGCAATGTTGCCGGCCTGCTGTGCGCTGTACAGGTAGTCGTTGAATTTGTGCGCAGTATGCTGCTTCGTCAACGGCAAATGCAGATGATGAGAATCAGCAGCCAGACAGCACAAGAGAAATACGAGCAGGCGCAGGCATCGGTTCGCCAGACGGCGGCGTTTCGCCATGAATGGAAAAACCACATTGCCGCCCTGCACCTGTTGGCACAGAGGCAGGATCGGACGGAGCTTCGGAACTATCTAGACCGATTGGACGGGGAGTTGGAACAGCTTTCGCCCCGGAATTTTACTGCCAACCCGACAGTCAACACGATTTTTCAGCGTTTCGCGGCACAGGCGAAGAAAAAGGATGTCACCTTCCGCGTAAGTGCGGTTCTGCCGGAAATGCTGCAAATCAGAGAGGATGACCTGTGCAGCCTTCTTTTCAATATGTTGGACAACGCTTTGGAGGCAGCCGCGCAGACAGAGCAGGGAGAAATTCTCTGCTCGATGCAGATTCGCCGGCAGTATCTTGCCATCCGCTGCGAAAACACCTACAGCGGAACCCTGCGCACCGATGAAAACGGAGAACTCTTGACGACCAAGGACGATGCTTCCGACCACGGCTTTGGCTTGATGAAAATGCGTGCTATTGCAAAAAAGTATGGCAGCGTACTGGACATCAGCTATGACGAAAACCGATTTACGGTTATGACAGCTCTGAAGCTCTTGCCGGAAAAGAAAAATCAGTAAACGATAAGGCGCGAAAATGCGGCATCTTCCAAACGGGAGATGCCGCATTTTTCACTGGTAAAATCAAATGTATTCAGTTTTGGTTGAGGTATCGGACAAATTGATTCTGAAAATGCTCCATATATCGCCGCCCAATGGCAAGGTCGCTGCCATCCGTCAGGTACAGAGTCCGACCGCCCTCTTCGCAAATGTGGGAAAGATTTACGAGAAAGCTGTTGTGGCAGCGGCAAAAAAGTGAACCGGGAAGAATTCCCTCCGTTTGGCTCAGCGACAGCGGCAAAAATTTCTCGCCATGTGTCATATGAAGAACCGTGCCGTGTTCCCGGCTCTCGGCATAGTAAATATCCTCTGTCGGTATAACAAGCGTCTTGCCGCCCGCATGAAAGGTCACTGTGGAAGGGCGGTGGTACAACCGCAGATCGGTTGTAATTGCCTGTTCCAGCTCAGCCGCCTGAACCGGCTTGAGCAGGTACTGGATAGGGCGGACGCTGTAGCCGTCCTTGAGAAATTCCGTAGAGCTTGTGATAAACAGGATGCTGGTTTTGTCGTCGCGCTGCCGCAGTTCCTGCGCCAGTTTCATGCCGCTTTTTCCGCCCATCAGAATATCCAGACAAAGCAGCGAAAATTCTTCTCCTGCCAAGAGCGCATTTTCCAGTTTTTCGGCAGATGAAAATGATGTGATTCTGTGTTCGACCTTCAGCTTGTCCAGAATAGATTCGCACTGTGCGCACAGGTTTGCACATAGAATTGCTTCGTCTTCACAGACTGCCACCCTATACAATGCGCTCACCATCCTTTTGCTTGTTAAAAGTATTGTAGCAAATATCCTGCTTTTTTGCAACAGACGCTGTAAATGCACGATTTATTCCGGCTGAAACAGGGCACAGCGGGTTAACTATATAACAGCTTCCTTCCTGTTGCTCCGCCATGGCGTGACGCGGAACTGTCTTTGAACACGGGATGTCACAGCGTCACAGTGCGACATAACTATTGTACAATAGAATCAGAACTACACATTAACAGAAAGTGAGGTTTATGGTTATGGCTTTTTGTGAACAGTGTGGCGCACAAATCGCGGACGACTCCGTTTTTTGCGAACAGTGCGGCACAAGGCAGTCCGCCATTGCGCGGCAAATACCCGCAGTGGAAGTTGATCCCCGTGAAGAATCTGCTGAAGAAACGCCGTTACCCGAGCAGCCTGTCGGCGGCAACAGAAGCATCCGGCTTTGTCCGGACGGAAAATACCGCTGGTTCTACGAGTTTTCCATGCTGAAGAACCCGACCGTGATTTTCACCTGCCTGAATTGCGGGCTGGTACCCGTTTCCGTCATTACGCTCAGCAGTATGCGACACGGTCTTGTTGAGGCATTGGGCAAGGGCGTTTCGACTTATCTGATGCTGGCTCCGCTTTTTGCGGGGTTGGCGGCAGCAGGCTACCTGATTTTGGCTGCGCTGTACGGCTGGAAATATCTGGTTCTTTTGAGATGGATGAACTTGGCATCGTCCACATCCAGCAAGACAAGCAATTCCGTGCGGCGCAGGGCATCGCTTGGCTAAACATTGCCATGGGCTTAAACAGAACAATTAGACATAAACCTGTTGCCATGCTGGAGTACATCAGCACCGCTGTTATGAGCAACGAACGCAACGACCCCAAGGCCGCCACATGGGTATACTTTGACGAAATCTATCTGCTGCTGCGCGATTCTTTGAGCGCCAATTTCCTGTACACAAGTTGGAAGCGCTTCAGAAAGTACAACGCCTACGCCACCGGCATCACGCAAAATATGCAGGACTGCCTTACCAATGACACCGCCTATGCCATGCTGGCAAACTCCGAATTTGTGGTCATGCTGCGACAGACCAAGGACATTGACAGCGTGGTGGAGTTGTACGGCCTGTCCGAGCCGCAGCGGAAATATTTGCTGTTGGCCCAACCCGGTGAGGGTATTATCAAAATGGGCAACAGCCTTATCCCATTCAACAACCCCCAACCCAAGGATACTAAGACTTACAAATTACTCACGACTAAACCCGGTGAAATGGAGTGAATACGACGATTGTGTATAGCGGGTTATATTTCTTCCGTCCGCAATCTCCAAGAAAGAACGCCCATTCTCTCTTGAGATATTTCGGCATACGGAGCATCTGCATCACCTCCCTGCCCGCGCCGGGTTTGCGAATTTGCTTTTGAGAATAGAAAACGCCCAACATCTCCCGAAACTGTTCGCTTTCGGGGCGATTTTGGACGTTTTTGTTTGATATGAGGGGCTTTACGATGGTGAGGAATATAACTTTGTCGCCTATGGTGGGAAAGCCCGCTATTTGCTGCTTTGTGGCAATAGAAAAGCGCCGCATCGCTGCGGCGCTTTTGCTTTGCCCGGAAGATGGAGCGAGGGGGCTGTTCAGTTATCTGTTGTTCTTTCTCTTGCTGGCAACAACGGCTGTTCCAATGGCTGCACTACCGCTGACAAGCATAAGGACAACCAGCAAAGCAGGGTTGCTTGTGTCGCCGGTCTGCGGAATGGTGTACTGAGGTGTGGCTGTTGCAGCAGGTGCCGGAGTGGGCTGTGTTGTCTTGTTAGCGTCCTTGTATTGAAGGGCAGCAAGGGCATCTTCGATAGCCTTTGCCATAGCGTCAACCTCTGCCTGTTGAGTGATGTTCTTGCCGCGGGCAACTGCTCTGATGGCGCATTCTACGCCGGAGAAGTCTTTGTAATCATTTTTGTTCAGTGCATTTGCTCTGGCAATGGCTGCATCGACTCTGGTGTAGTCGGCATCCTTGTACTGCAGGGCAGCAAGGGCATCTTCGATAGCCTTTGCCATGGCATCTACTTCGCCCTGCTCGGTAATGTTCTTGCCGCGGGCAACGGCATTGACGGCGGTTTCCACAGCGGAGAAATCCTTGTAGTTGCCCTTATTCAGTGCATTTGCTTTGGCAATGGCTGCATCGACCTTGGTGTAGTCAGCATCCTTGTACTGCAGGGCGATAATGGCATCTTCGATAGCTTTCGCCATTGTATCAACTTCGCTCTGTTCAGTGATGTTCTTGTCACGGACAACAGCATTGACAGCAGTTTCTACAGCAGAGAAATCCTTGTAGTTGTCCTTGTTCAGTGCATTTGCCTTGGCAATGGCTGCATCGACCTTGGTGTAGTCGGCATCCTTGTATTGCAGGGCAGCAATGGCATCTTCGATAGCTTTCGCCATTGCATCAACTTCGCTCTGTTTAGTGATGTTCTTGCCACGGACAACAGCATTGACGGCAGCTTCTACCGCAGTGAAGTCTTTGTACTCATCCTTGTTCAGAGCGTTTACCTTGCCGATGGCTGCATCGACAGCTGTGTAATCAGCGGGAATGTTATTGGCATCCCACACAAATGTCGGATGTCCAATCCCGGATACCCACTTTACATCGCTTCCTGCATTTGCCTGAAGTCCTACGAGAACATCGTCAGAGTTAAAGTCGTTGGTAGCGGTTCCGGCTGAGTTGCCGCTTTGTTCATTAGAAACATTTGAACCATATCTGTCATCAGCAGGCCAGAAACAATTCTTTGCATCGGTATTTACGACATACCCCAACCAGCAAGTGTTTCCCAAGCCGTCGTTGCCGATTCCCTTCGTAGCGACAAGACAGTTGACCATGCTCACACCTTGGCCAAAGCCAATAATACCGCCAACGGGAGCCTGAATGGAGTTTACAACGATTTCTCCACCAAACCAACAGTCGCTTATTGTCACCTGTCCCGTATACGAGGCTCCGACAATGCCACCCAGCGAATCCCAGCAATCCATAGGCTCTAACCCGCCTTCTTGTTCTGCATAGTACTCGCCGTTATAGTTACCCGTAATTGCAGCGGTAGAATAACACTGGCTGATACTGTTGTTCCCATTTAAAAATCCTGCAATACCACCTATGAATTTTTCTATATAAGAACCGCCGGTAATGGAACCGGTAGTATAACAGTTTTTAATAGTGGAATAGGTCATCCAGTCCACCAAAATGCCTTTTCCGTAGGTGGAGGTATCATTCATCGGTATCACGATATCCGCATTTTCAATGCCGAGATTTTGCACAGTTGCATTGTAGATAGCACCGAACAAACCATTTCTATACAAGTTATTGTTATTGTCTTTGTTTTCAGATTTTAGGCCCTCATGAGAATACAGGTTATAAACTACATGGCTTTGTCCGTCAAAAATCCCCTGAAATGATCCAACAGCCGTATTGGCTCCGTTACCGATAGAGATCCATTCATGCCCGCCTAAATCCAAGTCATTATCAAGATAAACAGTTTTGTCCTTAAAATTTGCTGTATTATCATTGACGAGCTTTGCCATGCCTGCCAACTGCTCGGCTGTTTGCAGATGAAATTCCGTTTTATTCTCATCATACCAGCTTGTATCGGCTGTTCCATCCCAAGTGTCCATGGTGTCTGCCGCAAATGCTGTCATGGGAACAAGTGCCATCACAAGGCACAACGCAAGCAGAAGGCTTAGAAGTTTCTTCTTCATTTTCATTCCTCCAAAATAATTCTAGCCGCTATTTGCTTCCTCCGACAGCGGACACACCGGAGAAGGCAGAAGGTTTAACCGGAAAAGATTGATTTGCCGGTCGTGGTTAGGACTTCAATATTAAACCACCATCCTTCCGGCAAACGCAAAAAGCCGAAGCCAAGGCACAATGCGCCCTGTCTCCGGCAACTGGTTCGTTATAAATTGTATGAAATAAGACTTGACACGCCGAAAAAACGGCGCTATGCTCCTGCCGAGCCGAGCCGAGCCGAGCCGAGCCGAGCCGAGCCATTTTCGCGCCTTTGAGCATCATTGTCAAGCCCTCCTTCCGTAATTTTAGTAAGAAAAGAATATCAATCCCATTCCTCACAAATAAACATAGATATTATAGCAGATTCTCCATAAAACCACAAGTAGCGTTCAAAATATTGTCGGTCACTATTCTAAACGCATTACCTCTTCCATTACTAGCATATCGTGACACCGGATGTTTGTTGGAAACTGCTCCTTTTCTTCTTGATGATTGTTGTATGAATTTTCCCCTTCGTATCCTTGCTTTCGAGCAATTTCGACACGAATGAGAACTATAATTCATACTAGATTCACCAATTATAAACAAGGAGTGATCTTTTATGAAAAAGGAATTCGCAATGTCGTTATCGCAATCCTATCGGCAGGATCTTCTCGATGCCATACAGCTGGCTGAACAGGGGATGCTGTCGCCCTCGCAGCAGGCGTACTGCTTTGAGGAAATCGAGGACATCAAGGGTACTGCGTTCTATCCTGCAAACGGGGATGAATTGTTCCGGAAGCTGCGCACTGCGTTGGGCGAAAAAGCGCAAATTTCCGAGCGCCAGCGCGCGGAAACCGAGCTGCACAAGTTGGGCGTAGAACTCTTGTTCCATACCTATATAAACAGGTTCACCTTCGCCGAAATCACCCATAACACCGCAGCCCACAAATATGATGCCATTATCTACCTTGATGAGCGTGCCACCGACAAGGAAAAGCGCGCCAACGCCGCAGCGATGCGCAAGGCATTTGATGCGTGGCTGGAGGAAAACGGTCTTACGGCAGACCCCACCGCCTTAACCGAAGTGCCCGATCCGTGCGAGGGGCGCTTTGATACTTTAGCCGGGGCGATTGCGCATATCAACCATATTTTACGCTTTCCCGACCTGCTGCTTATCTGAAACACCGCGAAAGATAAACTTTTTTCGTAATTCGCTTTTTAATTGCTAATTTGTGTTATGCCACAGAAAAACTGATACATCAATCCTGAACGCTCTGCCGCGATTTATATTACAATATCTATATATCGTAGTATAAATTGGAAAGGGTGTATCTGCTTGCTACAGGTAGCCGAATATGAGAATTTTGTCCGTAAGCGCATCACACAGCTACGCCAGCGGCAGCATATATCAGAGCATAAAATGAGTCTTGACCTTGGTAAAAGCGGCAGTTATATGCGCAACATTTCCACAGGCAAGGCTCTGCCCTCGATGCACGAATTCCTGCGCATCTGTGAATACTTCCATATCACGCCACAGGAATTTTTCGCCGGTGCCGGGGATGAAACCGACCGTATCAATATCTTTAACCGACTGCAAGACCTCGATGACGGTGACATACAGAAATTGCAGACATTCCTTGGTTGGATGGAAGAAAAGTAAATCCACTTTCTGCCCGACAAGTTTTGGCTTGCCGGGCTTTTTCTTTTTGTGGGACATATTTAGTTGAAAGGCGTATTGCATGGCAGATGTGCTTGACGCTCCGGTAGGCGGAGCCATGCCGTATTAAGGCAGGGAAAACTTCAAGCGCTACTGTGTCCTTTCAAAAGTCCCTTCGTCGCGTAGTTTTTCGTATATTATTCGTATGCCAGATGGTTTTTATAACCATCTGGCGTATTTTTTTGTTTCTTTTTTGTTTTGGCGGCAGAGGACCGCCGTTTTCTGCCCGCGCCCCTCCGAGTTTTGAGGTCTATTCAATGAAACTCAAAATTCAGGAGGTTTACGATGGCAAAGAAAAATATTGCCGATAAGTATTGGATTTACGGCGAGGATGCAGAATTAGCCGCGCGCCTTACAAGCTATTTGACAAGAGTGGTATACAATCAGCGAGCAAATTATATCCGCGCACTAATGAAGATTAAGGAACATGAGTGCTCGATTGAAGATTGTGATTCGGATATTGAATCTCAATCCATGCGCTCAGGTAATTCATTGGAGGAAAGTATTGAATCTGTCTCTTATACACATCTCCGAGCCCACAAGCTAATGTGGGAAGCTATTCGAAAATATTTGCCCAAACTGGAACTGAAAGAGTGCGAGGTTATGATAGCCTTGTACATTGACCGTCTTTCCGTTACGGCTACGGCTGCTAAGTTGAGAGTTGATGCCAGTACGGTCAGGCGCCGCCGTGACAGCGCCTGTGACAAAATTCGCAAAGCAATGGAGGAAAAATAAAATGGGAATGTTCAAAAACACCCTTTTGCTGGCCCAGCAGGGTAATGAAAAGGCAATGGAGAAATTGCTTAATCGCTACGATCCTCTGCTGAAAAAGTGCAGCATTATACAAGGACACTTCGATGAAGATTTATATCAGTCCTTGATTCTTGAATTTGTGCGGGCTGTATCCGCATTCAAAATTTAACTAAAAAAGTGGCTGTCGCAATTCAGTGCGGCGGCCACTTTCTCTTTTAGGCTGATTCCATATCGTTATTATCTGTCCACAGTTCACACTGGGTCATAACTGTTTGCACGGCATCGTCCATCCCTTCCGGCGGGTAGCGGTGCCTTTTGAGCAAACACTTTATCATCATACTATATTTAGCTTTATTATAGCAAAATTTGATAGCTTTTGGGGGCTTATAGTAAAAATTATAAAATTTTTTTGATTTTTTTGCACGATTTGGCTTTTAATTGCGATGATATATATAGAGGGACAAAAAAGCCCCTCTCCCCTTGAGGACCTTGAAAGCAAAATATCCGAATCACCGGCTACATACAACTGACCTTGCCGCAACCCAAGGAGCGTTTCGGCAGGTGCGTCCCGGCTCTGACGCGATGATACTGCTTTTACGGCGGTGGAGCGCCCCCAGAGGCGGGAGAGGTGGCGTGGAACACATACCTCAAGCGAAGGGTCAGCAATCATGATACACACCGTGGCGATGCTCTCAAGGCGTCGGCGGTACTGCCAACAATGTGGTACAGGAAGTGGGAGCTGTTTCCAGCAGCCGGGTCGGTGGTTCGCCCTTATATCCGGGAAGTAGTGTCGAATAGGATATACAATTTAATTTCAGATTATGGCGGTCACTTGTTTTCCACAAGTGGCCGCTATGCTTGTGGAATTAAATCCGCAATTATTATGAGAGGAGTTGACGACTATGGGAGAGCCGATTGGGAAACGAGAAATTTTCCGCAAATATCCCGATGTGGTGGACGTACCACAGCTTTGCGAGATGCTGGGCGGTTCGCGGCCCGTGAGTAAGAAAACGGCATATCGTATGCTGAATGCAGGGAAAATCAAGGCGTTTCGCATTGGGCGCAGTTACCGCATCCCCAAGGTAAACGTAATTCGCTTTTTGCAGAACGAAACACCCGAAGATTGCAACACTGTCAATGCGACAACCGACAGTGTGGAGTAAAAGGCATATATCCACTATCATATAGATGCCATCTATACCGTTAGATAGTCGGAAAGGAGCAACGCAATGAAAACAAAAGTAACAGGCTATCTTACGCAAAAACACGGATTCTATTATGTCGTTCTGAATCTGCCCACAGATGAAAAAGGAAAGCGAAACCGCAAAACGCTGAGTACAGGGTTGTCCACCGACCGCAATGCAACCAAGGCCAAGGCGCTGCTCCTGACGATGATCCGCGAAGCCAATGCCGGAGAGGAAGTGCGTGGTGTAAACGAGCGTCAACCCAAAAGCCAAAACAAAACGGAAGATGAAAGATGGAATTCACCTTGGCCGGGTATGCTGTTCTCGGATTACCTTGAATTTTGGTTGCAATGGAAACGCAAAAGCTGGGAAGAAGTTACTTATTCAGGCTATTGCCAGAATGTCAGATCGTGGATTGGACCGTATTTTGCTAAACGGAAAGTACGTTTGAACGAAATCACAGTGCTGGATATTGAAATGTTCTACACACATGAAATCAACCAGCGCGGAGTAAGCGGAAACACCGTACTTCATTACCATGCCAACATCCGCAAGGCTTTATCTGACGCGGCAAAGCTCAAATTGATTCCCTATAACCCTGCTGCCGAAGTGGAGCGCCCCAAAAAAGACAACTTTGTTGCCAGCTATTATTCAGCGGATGAATTGATGGAAGTGCTGCCTATTTTTGCAAATACCAAAATGGAACTTCCTGTCATGCTTGCTGCGTTCTATGGATTGCGCCGCAGCGAGGTAATCGGTCTGCAATGGTCGGCCATCGACTTTGAACGGAAAATCGTCACGATTTCACGCACCTTTGAACGCATCAATGTGGATGGCAAAATGGTGGACGTTTCCAAGTGCCGTACAAAAAACAAGGCCAGCTTCCGCAGTTTACCTCTGATTCCCGCAGTAGAACAGGCTTTACTGAAAGCCCAAAAACGCCAGCACCAGCAAATGAAACTTTGCGGCGGCAGCTACTGCAAGGAATATAAGGACTACATCTGCGTGGATGATATGGGTCATCTTGTGACCCCGGACTATGTGACACGGGTTTTCCGCGAAATGCTCTTGAAGAATGGTTTTCGCCCGATTCGCTACCATGACCTCCGCCATTCCTGCGCCAGCTTGCTTATCAAGAACAAAGTCACAATGAAAGAGGTGCAGATGTGGTTGGGGCATTCCAGCTTTTCCACCACAGCCAATATTTACGCCCACATCGACGTGGACAGCAAGATGGAAGCCGCAAACATGATTGCCAGCAAAATCAACCTTGGCGAACTTCCCGAAAAGAAGAAATCTCCCAAGCAAAAAATTGCTTGAGAGAACCGACAAGCCCAGCGGAGATTGAATCTGTTTTGTCTGCCATTTGGGGTAAAAGTGGCAGACAAAATGGCAGACAAGCCGAAATCTTGTCTGCCACAAAAAAAATACCTAAGCCGCTAAAAGGCTTAGGTATAAGGAATGCCGGTGATGGGGGTCGAACCCATACGGTGTCACCACCAACGGATTTTGAGTCCGTCTCGTCTGCCAATTCCAACACACCGGCTCATATGTTGCTTGTATAGTATACTACAGGCCTGTCAAAAAATCAAGATTTATTTTGCGTTGATTTTTACGGCAATACCACATAATTCTAAGTGCCGATACGGCGAGCGAGGTGCGGCAGCTGCTAAGCCAAAAGCGCAGATAATACTGGATGCTGCAAAGGTGAGCGCCGCCAGTGGCG
>OJOS01000631.1_pt1 | contig 15426 bp, 10 predicted proteins | sample 1598271 | NCBI WGS metagenome assembly OJOS01 (sample SAMN03922451, study PRJEB24848) | human gut metagenome | isolation source: stool sample | host: Homo sapiens | place: Germany | collected 2009-11
GTGGGCTCGGAGATGTGTATAAGAGACAGGATGATATGCACACCCCTTGGGTACCGGAATTTAAGCAAAAAGAAAACAAAAGCTGGAATACGGAAGAAGCCTTTATTCCTGTTCTTGCTGAAATGGACAAACAGATCGGACGTTTTATCAAAGCACTGGAAGAGTTGGGATTATCAGAAAATACAATCGTGATTTTCACCAGTGACAACGGTCCGGCTCCCAGCTTCCAATCCGCTCGTGCTGCATATATGAGAGGAACAAAGAACAGTCTTTACGAGGGTGGTATCCGTATGCCGTTCCTGATTAAATATCCCAAGAAGATAAAGGCAGGACAAGTGAATAACGAAAGTGTGCTGTGTGCAGTCGATTTATATCCGTCTTTATGTGCGATAGCCGGAATTGGAACAGAGAAAGGTTATCAGGGAGACGGACAAAATTATGATAAAGTTCTTTTAGGTAAGTCGAAAGCTAAACGTAAAACGGATTTGATGTGGGATTTCGGCAGAAATGAATTCTTTAAAAAACCGGGAAACCCACATGACAGAAGTCCTCATCTAGCTATCCGCAGTGGCAACTGGAAACTGCTGATAAATAGCGATGGAAGCGATGCGCAGCTATACGATATAGAGAAAGACAAATTCGAAAAGAATGATATAGCGAAGTCACACCCGGAAGTAGTCGCTAAGTTGGGTGAAAAAGTTTGTAAGTGGTTCGATGCGAACAAAGACAAAGGAAAAGAGTGATACAATGAAAAACAAATTAAAAATAGACATTAAACTTATGAATTCAAAATTATTTCTATTACCAACAGCCCTGATGGTTGCCGGTCATTCTGCGGCAGAAGCAAAGGGCAAGAAATCTGATAAGAAGCCTAATATCCTGGTGATTCTGGCAGACGACCTTGGTTATTCCGATTTGGGATGCTATGGTAGTGAAATCCACACCCCTAATCTGGACAGACTGGCAAAAGAGGGAGTACGTTTCAACCATTTCTATAATGCCAGTCGTAGTTGTCCTACACGTGCCTCTTTATTGACAGGTCTTTATCAACACCAGGCAGGTATCGGCCGTATGACCTTTGACGGGCATTTGCCGGGATATCGCGGTACACTTTCACGTAATGCCGTTACTATTGCCGAAGTATTGAAAGAATCGGGCTATACCACCAGTATGGTTGGAAAATGGCACATTGCCGAAACACCGTTGCGTGACGATCAGCGTGAATGGCTGGCCCATCACGTCGTTCATGAGACATTCTCTGATTTATGTCATTATCCCGTAAACCGTGGCTTTGACTCTCATTACGGAACAATTTATGGAGTGGTGGACTATTTCGACCCGTTCAGTCTGGTAGAGGGCGAAGTGCCTGTGAAAGAAGTACCGGAAGGGTATTATATCACACAGGCTCTTTCAGACCGTGCTGTAAAAGAAGTGAAAGAGTATGCGAAAGATGACAAACCGTTCTTCATGTATCTTGCCTACACCTCACCTCACTGGCCACTTCACGCACTTCCGGAAGATATTGAAAAATATAAGGATACCTATAAAGTAGGTTGGGAAGCCATCCGTAATGCCCGTTACGAACGTCAGAAGCAGTTAGGTATTTTCCCGGGAATGGATGATTTCCTGTCCGAGCGTCAGTTTAACGACAAATGGGAAGATAATCCGAATGCCGAATGGGATGCCCGTGCTATGGCTGTTCATGCTGCTATGATTGATCGTATGGACCAGGGAATCGGTCAGGTTATCGATGCGCTTGAAAAGACCGGCCAGCTGGACAATACATTGATCCTTTTCCTGTCTGACAATGGTTGCAGTAATGAAGAATGTCAGAATATGAGTGGAGGAGAAAATGACCGTCCGGATATGACTCGTAAGGGAGAGAAGATTATATACCCACGTAATAAAAAGGTATTGCCTGGCCCGGAGACGACTTATGCTTCATTGGGAGCTCGCTGGTCAAATGTAGCCAATACTCCGTTCCGTTTCTGGAAAGCAAAAGCCTATGAAGGAGGTATCTGTACTCCGATGATTGCGCACTGGCCGAAAGGAATCAAAAAGAATGTGGGAGGAATGACTCCTGAAATCGGACATGTGATGGATATTATGGCAACCTGTATCGATATGGCGGGAGCTACTTATCCTACTAAATACAAAGGAAATGATATCATCCCGATGGAAGGAAAGAGCCTGCTTCCTATCTTCAAAAACGGACATCGTGAAGGACATGATTATCTTGGTTTCGAACACTTCAACGAACGCGCTTTCCTTTCTAATGATGGCTGGAAACTGGTTCGTCCGAAAGATCGTGAACAATGGGAATTATATAACCTGAATAAGGATCGCAGCGAGAAGCATAACTTGGCTGCCCAGTATCCTGAAAAAGTAGCGGAAATGGCTAAGGCATACGAAGCATGGGCGAAACGCTGCATGGTAGAACCTTACCCGGGACAGAAAAAACAGAAAAAGAATTAATAGCTATTGTTTGAGTACAAGCATTTATAATCATTAAATGAATAATGGGGATGAAGGATTCCGAATCGGGAATAACTTCATCCCCATTCATTTTATAGGGGAATTAAATAACTAATTCAGTAAGAAACAGATGGACTATTGCTCTATTTTCCCAATGGTAGAATACCTCATACTTCCTATCTGTCCATCTTTACCCAGCGTTTCCGCTTGAATAATCAACGGAGTGGAATATTGGTTATTATAACATTCAATCACCGCTTTCCCATTTTCATCAGCTTGTACGGATGGATTCCAGTATAACGTCCGTCTTTTATCTACTTTATCCATGTATAGCTCCTTGGTAGGGTAGGCAGGAGAATAATATTCCAATGGACGGGTATATCCCTGAATAACAGTTTGCCGGGTACCTAATACAGCACTTTGGCTCTTATTCAACACATCGCGTCTGGGCAGGGGAATCAGGTAGAAAACACTATATCTGTCCAGTTTGCTTATGTCGACTCCCGTACTATCGGTCACCTCGGACATCTTTGTATTTTGGATAATGTCGTCATCGATACCTCCGGTGCCTTTGCTAATGATGATAGAAGCCAATCCGTCCACTTCGGTCAGCATCATTTGAGTTTCTGTTTCAGACAAAATGTGATTATCCATAATATAGCAGATTGGTTTCTGACGATACGTATGCTTGTCATTGGTGCGATCCCAATAAAATTGCGGACTCAACTTTTCCATTAATTCGGGAATGGTGGTGACAATCTTTCCATTATCGCGTAATACATCCACCGAACGGCGTACATCATAATAAGCATCAATACTCTTCTCGCTGATCTTGGTAGCCATGTTGCTTCCTTGCCGGCGTTTACTTTTTATTTCCACCTCATCCAATACATAAAGTCCTTCTACCTTCCGGATAGAATCCATGTATAGAGAATCAAAACTCTCGGCTTTCTGTTGCCAGTAGGCCAGGTCTTTCCATTCCGGATGAAGCTCCTTGTAGCTGTAAGCCCGCGGAGCGGGGGAGAAATTACGATCGATCAGGATAGAAGCATCCTTATTACGTTCTTTACCGACTTTCCGGGTTTGGATCACTGCTTCCGTCGTTCCTTCAAAATCTTCCACCGGAATGGTGAAACGGCCGTTTTCATCAGTCACGGTTCCTCCGGTTATGAATTGATCGTCCTTCTTCACTATCACGCTAAGCGCAATATCTTTTAACTTATTCTTGAGGATGGTTGATTTCACCTGCCCGTTCAGTACCAGCTGTGCTTCCGGCAATTGAAGCGGAGTGAAAGGAGCGGTAGAGATGGCCTGGCTCATGTCGTATTTACGCCATCCGTGCACCATCAATAAGACATCCAGTTCGGTTTGCTTTCGCGGAGACGGGGATGCGAAGTAATAACCGGGTTGATGGATATATCCTTTTAAATCGGAGGTTAACAGCAGATCCGTGAAAATATTGTTGTCATACTCCAGATAATCCGACCGGACACCGTCTCGAATACTGACCGACAATTCTCCGGATACAGGTTCTCCCTTAGCATTCTTTACTTGCAATTCGCAACGAATGGGAGCGTAGGGGGCGTACACCTCTTTCAGTCCTTCCGTCGATATTTGCAGGGGAGCACGCGGATTGGCAAAGACAAAACGTTCGCACAATGTATTACCTGCCCGGTTGATGAGGCTGACCTGCAGTACACCTGCCGGTAGTTTACGGGTGGGCAGAATAAACTCCTGCGGAGCATCCGCCCGGCAACTAATCAGCTGGTGGATAGATGGACGCCCTTGATGACTGATAAATACAGCCAATGTGTCTTGAGGAGTGGCGGCATTACAGGATACTCTCACCAAAAGAGCACCGGCATTACTGACAGTACTCAAAACATACCCGTTAGGCAATGCCTGTGGAAGTGTGAATTCATATTTCTTTCCTTGAAAACTGACTTTAGCAATCGCAGGTTGAGCGGAAGGGGTATATTCAAAATGTCCCATTCCATCGTGCAAAGTCTCGAAAGAGGTGATCTCTGTTCCTTCTTTGGTATAGATCGTCCCCGATAATTCAATATTCCCTCCATTCTTACTCTCCGCCTTGAAAGCGACCTGCGAAGTCACCCCCTCCACTAATTGTCCCCCTTCGGGGAAAAAACGCACATTTAACTTCTCCTCCGTTTCAGACGGGCGGTTCTCCATCGACGAACTTAATTCGTAAGTCGTGATACTACGTTCCAGTTTATCGCTATTGGAAAGCTGATAAATAGGAAAAGTGCGCGAAAAATATTGTGGTTCATTAAAAGCAAGCATCCAGCGCGTATAAGCGCGTACCTCATAGTAACCGGATAGCATTGAATGAGGAAGAATGAATTGTCCGTTCCCTTCTCCCTGCGTCAGCTTGATAATTTGTTTATCTGCTATATGCCCCGTCTGGTCTACTAACTCCACATACAGAGGGCGGCTGATTAGACTGAAAGTCTGTTTTTCGGCAAGGGTGACATAAGCTTTGAACCAAATTGTGTCACCGACATAATAACTCGTATTATCAAAATGTAAATACGCTTTCTCCCGTGGAAAGTTGTTGGCGAATGTTTGTGCCTGGTTCATGTATTGTTGGAATACAACCTTGGCGGGAGGTACTTCTCCTGACACATACGTGGTCAGGAGAGTACACAATACGGATATCACTAAGATTCGCTTTTTTATCATGATAGCTTATTCTTTAATTTTCAAAGATCTGTTACTTGGGATCTTTTCGAAAATAGTTTTAATTCGTTTCATGTCCAGCTTGGGACGACGATCATAGTAGTAGATACCATTCTTTTCCTGCTCAATATCTGTCAGTTGAGTATAGCAGAATCCGGTCACCTCTTTAGCATTTGCTATCGCATCCATAAATCCCTCCAATCGTTCGTAGAAACCTTCTTCACTTGTAATCGTTTTGCCATATCCCCATGAAGCCTTGTCTTTATGTTCCCCGGTCCAAAGCATTCCGCCAAACTCTCCGATGAAGAACGGTTGATGATTGTAGAATGCTTGTTTTTCATTAGGTTTTAAGTAGCGTGCGAAACGCGCAGTATCGGACTCATAATTACGGATTCCCCAGATATCCGTCAGGAAATGGGTATCGCCGGCAATGCCGTTGACTAATCGTGTGGGGTCAATAGCTTTCGTCAGGCGGTATGTATCAATGATTAAACGCGGCATCTTGCCGGATATAAGAGTATAAGGATTTTCGAGCGGCTGATTGAAGGGAACCCATGCGATGATGGATGGATGATTATAGTCCCGCATAAGTATCTCCGACCATTCCGTCAGGAAATAGCGGGCTGCCTCTTCTTCTTTATAATCCATTCCCCAGTTGGCAGATTCTCCCCAAGTAATAAATCCCAGTTTGTCGGCCCAGTAATGGAACCTTTCTTCAAATACTTTTTGATGAAGACGGGCGCCGTTGAATCCGGCCTCTTTGCTAAGCAGAATATCATTCTTTAGTGCTTCATCAGTGGGAGCGGTCCAGATACCGTCCGGGTAGTATCCTTGGTTTAGCACAAGCCGTTGGAAGTAAGGTTCGTTATTCAGATAAATCTGTCCGTTGGAAGTGTGTACTTTGCGCATTCCCACGTATGATTTTACCTCATCGATAACCTCCCCATTGGCATTTTTTATACGGTAGGTTATGTCGTATAGGTAAGGGTTTTCCGGACTCCAGAGTTTCATGTCCTTAACCGGGAGAACAACGCTGGAACCGTTATTACATTTCACCACTTTGCGACTTACCTGACGACTGTTGTCATATAAAGTAATTTCCAGTGTCTCATCGTTCGAAGAACGATAAAATTCCGGCGTGACGATTAATTGTTGTTGATCGATATCCGGATTCGTCCGGGCAGATCTCAAACCATACGGAGAAACGGCTTCTAGCCATACCGTCTGCCAGATTCCGGTGACACGGGTATAAAAGCAACCGTATGAATTATACTGGGTAGATTGTTTGCCCACTGCTTGAAGCCCTGAACGGGTCTTGTCAGCAACAAAAACGACCAAGCTATGCGTATTTCCCGGTTCTACAGCCGGAGTGATGTCCAGCGAGAAAGAAGAACTGCCCCCGTCATGATTGCCGAGATAGTTTCCGTCGATGTATATTTCTGCGTGATAATCTACTGCACCAAAGTTCAACATGATTTTCTTATTTTTCCAATTTTCAGGTATGGAAATAGAACGTTGATACCACATTTGTTCGATGAAATCCGTGTGATTTACTCCTGATAGTTTACTTTCGGGACAGAAGGGGACGGTGATTGTGTTGCTTAACTGCTTTGCGGTAGTTAATTGTCGGTTCTTTCCTGAATTCGACAAATCGAATTCATAGGTCCATGTTCCGTTTAAATTAATCCATTCGGCTCTTTCGAACTGTGGACGTGGATATTCCGGACGGGGAATATCATTGGTCGCATTTACTGTAAAGGATAACAGTAAACCGACCAAAACAAGCTGTGTCTTTCTCATTTTGTTACTTTTTAGTTTTGCGTTTCTGAGTGATATCTTCAACGTATTGATTTGATACAAAGGTAAGGAGATTGAAATTTAGAACAGGAAACTATTTGTTCAATAAAGGACAAAAACTGTTCATTGTTAAAATAAATGCTGATTGAGTAATTATGTGTTTTTTTTGTGGATATACCTGATTTTGTTCTTTATTGATTAGCATTTTTCCTTCCTTTTGCATAAACTTCTCTACTTTTGTTTTCCAGATAATTGATAATACTATGGTAAAGAAGAATTTCTTAATGACTGCCCCCTTACTGATGGCATCGTTTTGTTCGGCACAGGAAAAGCCGAACGTCGTACTGATTATGGTAGATGATATGGGTTATTCCGATATCGGCTGCTACGGTGGAGAAATACTGACCCCTAATATTGATGCGTTGGCATCCAAAGGAGTACGCTTCACCCAATTCTACAACACTTCACGTTCTTGCCCCGCCCGGGCCAGTTTAATGACAGGACTGTATCAGCATCAGGCAGGTATCGGGCAAATGTCCGAAGATCCGTTTAAGCAAGAGAATCAAAAGAGCCCGAACGACTGGGGAGTGCCGGGATATAAAGGATTCCTCAACCGGAACTGTGTCACAATAGCCGAGGTATTGAAAGAAGGAGGCTACCATACTTATATGGCAGGTAAATGGCATCTGGGAATGCATGGAGAAGAAAAATGGCCCTTGCAACGGGGATTTGAACGTTTCTACGGCATTCTGGCAGGAGCTTGCAGCTACCTTCGTCCATCAGGAGGACGCGGGTTGACGCTGGATAACACCAAACTTCCGGAACCGGAAGCACCTTATTATACAACAGACGCATTTACCGATTATGCAATCCGCTTCGTTGACGAACAAAAAGACGACAAACCTTTCTTCCTTTACCTGGCATTTAACGCTCCTCACTGGCCCTTGCAGGCAAAAGAGGAAGACATTCAGAAATTCACCAAAATCTATCGTGAGAAAGGATGGAATGAGATTCGCGAAGCAAGACGGAAACGAATGGCTAAGTTGGGAATTATCGACTCGAACACAGAATTCGCCGAATGGGAAAACCGGAATTGGGACGAACTGACGGAGAAAGAAAAAGATGAAGTAGCCTACCGGATGGCAGTTTATGCAGCACAGGTGCATTGTGTAGATTATAATGTAGGAAAATTGCTGGATTACCTGAAGAAGAATCATAAACTGGACAATACGCTTGTCATGTTCCTGTCCGACAATGGTGCTTGTGCCGAACCTTATGCAGAATTGGGAGGCGGCAAGGTGTCGGAGATCAACGATCCGTCTCACAGTGGGATGCCTTCTTACGGAAGAGCATGGGCGCAGGTTTCCAATACTCCGTTCCGCAAATACAAATGCCGTTCTTATGAAGGAGGCATTTCTACCCCTCTTATCGTGTCGTGGAAAAACAATCTGAATAATAAAAAAGGGGAATGGTGCCGTGTTCCCGGTTATCTGCCGGACATTATGCCGACTATTCTGGAAGCAACAGGAGCTGCTTACCCGGAAACTTATCACGGTGGAAACAAAATACATCCATTGGTAGGCAGCAGCCTTCTCCCCGCTATTCATAAGAAAACAGACTCTTTACACGAATATATGTACTGGGAACATCAAAACAACAGAGCAATCCGTTGGGGCAACTGGAAAGCGATCCGCGACGAAAAAGGAAAAGAATGGGAACTGTATGATGTGGTTAAAGACCGCACCGAACGTAACAATCTGGCAGAACAACACCCCGAAGTACTGACGAAACTGGTTACCGAATGGGAGAAATGGGCGAATGCTAACTTTGTATTGCCTAAACATCCGAAGAAATAAATAAGGGAGGAACACGAAATGAATAAATTACTATTGAGTGCATCCGTTGCATTGGGTGCTACCAGCCTGTCTTTTGCACAGCAAACGGAAAAACCGAATTTTCTGTTGTTCATAGCCGACGACTGTTCTCATTATGACCTGGGCTGTTATGGAAGCGTTGATTCGAAAACTCCGAATATCGACCGTTTCGCTACACAGGGAGTACGTTTCACGCAAGCCTATCAGGCTGTTCCGATGTCGTCACCTACCCGCCATAATTTATATACCGGTCTGTGGCCTGTACGTAGCGGCGCTTACCCCAATCATACTTGTGCCGATAAAGGAACATTGAGTGTCGTGCATCATCTGCAACCACTGGGCTATAAAGTTGCATTGATTGGAAAATCGCATATCGCTCCGAAATCAGTATTTCCTTTCGACCTTTATGTACCTCCTTTGAAAGGAGGGGAATTGAACTTTGAAGCAATTCAGAAATTTATCTCCGACTGCAAAGCAAACGGAGAACCCTTCTGTCTGTTTGTCGCTTCCAATCAGCCGCATACCCCCTGGAATAAGGGAGACGCTTCGCAATTTAATGCAGATAAGCTAACCTTGCCCCCTATGTATGTGGACATTCCCCAGACACGCGAATTGTTGACTCATTATCTGGCAGAAATCAATTTCATGGACCAGGAGTTTGGCAACGTCCTTTCTATCCTGGATAAAGAAAAGATGACAGATAAATCTGTTGTCGTATATTTGAGCGAGCAAGGCAACAGCTTGCCTTTTGCCAAATGGACTTGTTATGATGCAGGAGTACATTCTGCCTGTATCGTTCGCTGGCCGGGAGTGATTAAGCCGGGAAGTGTGAGTGATGCATTGGTAGAATACGTCGATATTGTTCCTACTTTTGTCGACATAGCAGGAGGAAAGCCACAGGCGAAAGTGGATGGAGAAAGCTTCAAACCGGTGTTGACAGGTAAAAAGAAAGAGCACAAAAAATATTCTTTCTCCCTTCAGACCACGAGAGGTATCAATGCCGGATCGCCTTATTACGGAATCCGTTCGGTATACGATGGCCGATACAGATATATTGTCAATCTCACTCCGGAAGCTACTTTCAAGAATGTTGAAACCAATTCTCCCTTGTTTAAAGAGTGGGAGAGCCTGGCGGAGACAGATGCTCATGCAAAAGCAATGACGACTAAATACCAGCATCGTCCTGCTATCGAACTGTATGATGTGAAGAATGACCCGTATTGCATGAAAAACCTGGCGGAAGATGCGACACAAACCGCTACCATCAGCCGGCTGGATAAAGAATTGAAACGTTGGATGAAGGATTGTGGAGACGAAGGGCAAGCTACCGAGATGCGTGCCTTCGAACACATGCCGGGAAAGAAAAAATAAGCCGTCACACATCAAACGAATAAAACACAGAATGTTATTTATAAATCGTATATCATGAAAAAAGAATTTTTTGGTTTGCTTTGTGGATGTACTCTGCTTCCGGCATTTCTTCATGCACAGACAGAGCGTCCTAATATTGTGATTGTATTGGCCGACGATTTGGGTTGGGGAGATGTAGGATTTCATGGAAGTGAAATCAAAACTCCCTGTCTGGATGCTCTGGTTGGAGAAGGAGTGGAGCTCGAACGTTTTTATACTTCTCCTATCAGTACACCTACCCGTGCAGGACTGATGACGGGACGTTACCCGAACCGTTTTGGTGTCCGTTCGGCTGTTATTCCGCCTTGGCGTGAAGACGGTCTGGACGAGAATGAAGAAACGATGGCCGATATGCTGGCACGCAACGGATATAAGAACAGAGCCATTATCGGTAAATGGCATCTGGGACATACGAAGAAAGTGCATTATCCGATGAATAGGGGCTTTTCACATTTCTACGGCCACCTGAACGGTGCAATAGATTATTTCGACCTCACGCGTGAGGGTGAATTAGACTGGCACAATGATTGGGAAACTTGCCATGACAAGGGATATTCTACCGAACTGATTACCAAAGAAGCCATCCGCTGTATCGATGCTTACGAGAAAGAAGGTCCGTTTATGCTGTATGTAGCTTATAATGCACCTCACACTCCGCTGCAAGCACAGGAAAAAGATATTAAACTTTATTGTGATAACTTCGACAGCCTGACACCGAAAGAACAGAAAAAAGTGACTTACAGTGCAATGGTTTCCTGTATGGACAGAGGAATCGGAGCTATTGTAGATGCCTTGAAGAAGAAAGGAATAATGGACAACACTTTCTTTATCTTCTTTAGCGATAACGGTTCTGCCGGTGTTCCGGGATCCTCATCGGGACCATTGCGCGGACATAAATTCGACGAGTGGGACGGAGGCGTACACGCACCGGCTGTTCTCTGTTGGAAGAAAGCAGAGAAACAATATAAGAACTTGAGCTCACAAGTGACGGGTTTTGTTGACCTTGTTCCTACGTTGAAAGAACTGGTGGGAGATCACAGTCGTCCGAAACGTGAATATGACGGTATCAGCATACTCCCTGTATTGAATGGTAAGAAGAGCTGCATCGACCGCGATTTTTATCTGGGACACGGAGCCGTAGTCAATAAAGACTATAAACTGATAAGAAAAGGCATGAAACCGGGACTTGATTTGAAACAGGATTTCCTGGTTGAGTATAAAACAGATCCTTATGAAAAGAAAAATGCCAGCATAGGAAACGAGAAGATTGTGAAAGCATTGTATCAGGTTGCTGTGAAATACGACACCATTACTCCTTGTCTGCCGGAAGTACCCTATGGCAAAGGCCGTGACGGATTCAAAGCTCCCAAAGAATGGAAAGTAGTACGTTAATGATGTTGACCCAATAAATTGAAAATAATACAAGATGGAAAAATCAATGATTAGTATGTGCCTCCTAGGCGGATTGGCGATAGGAAACGGGTTTGCCCAAACTCCTTCGAAGCCTAATATTCTATTAATCATAGCCGACGACTGCTCCTATTATGATATAGGTTGTTTCGGGGCTGTAAACAACAAGACTCCTCATATAGACGCACTGGCGGAGCAGGGGATAAAATTCAACAATGCGTATAACTCCGTTTCGATGAGTACGCCTACCCGTCATTGTGTTTATACGGGTATGTATCCGATGCATCATGGTGGTTATGCAAACCATAGTTCGGTCAATGCCGATGTAAAATCTCTCCCCACTTACCTGGGAAATCTGGGCTACCGGGTTGGATTAGCCGGAAAATGGCATATCAAACCTTTGGCTAACTTCCCGTTCGAAGATGTACCGGGATTCCCCAAAGGATGTACAAGCACAAATACAGATTATCATACCAAAGGTATTGAGAAGTTTATGGAACGCGATTCTTCCCAACCTTTCTGCCTGGTATTGGCTTCTATCAACTCGCATGCTCCCTGGACGGGTGGTGACGCTTCCGTCTTCGACCGGAAGAAACTTCAGTTGCCGCCTCAATTTGTCGATACGGAAGTAACGCGTGAATACTATGCCAGATATTTGGCAGAAGTCGGTCTGCTCGACCAGCAGGTGGGCGACGCCATGCAGATTCTGAAAGATAAGAATTTGTTGCAGAACACGCTCGTTATTTTCATCTCCGAACAAGGTACGCAATTTGCCGGAGCTAAATGGACGAATTGGAGTGCAGGTGTCAAGTCGGCGATGGTTGCTTCCTGGCCGGGTGTCATTAAACCGGGTGTGGAAACTTCTGCCATCGTGCAATATGAAGATCTTCTTCCTACGTTCATTGACGTTGCAGGCGGAGAAATTCCTGACGTGATAGACGGAAAGAGTCTGCTGGGCGTATTCCAGGGAAAAACAAAGACACATCATAAGTATGCTTATCATGTTCACAACAATGTTCCCGAAGGTCCGGCCTATCCGATTCGCTCCATTTCAGACGGACACTATCGTTTGATCTGGAACCTGACTCCGGAAGAAACATACGTGGAAAAACATATTGAAAAGGCAGAATGGTATCTCTCCTGGAAAGCACAAGATTCGGATCGGGCACATAAAATATTGAACCGTTACAAGAATCGTCCCGAATTCGAACTATATGATATCAAGAAAGATCCGTTCGAGATGAATAATCTGGCGGATGTGAAGAAATATAGTAAGAAGAAAGCTGAACTGACGATGGAACTGCAAAAATGGATGAAGCAGCAAAATGACACCGGAGCTGATAAAGACCAGCCACGCACCCCTAAGAACAAGCAGAAGAAAGCAGCCAATGCATAGCATTCCACAATGCTATCGTTATTTGCTCTCTGAAAGAGATTTTATTTTTTTATTTCTCATTTCTCATAAAATCTCGATAATTGGCTTGTAATCAAATGTATATAGTATGAGAGATGTTTTTTAAACAGGCATCTCTCATACTTTTTATAGATATTTTAACGGAAAAAGGGCTTTCTCTCATGCATTTTTCAATGATTTCTCATACACTTCTCATAGTTCTATCGTGCATTTCTCATGCACTTCTTCTCATCGAAATTGCACGGATGATGGGGACTGTAAACGCTTACATTGAAAATAGATGAAGAGCATTTTCCGTTCAAACAACCTGATATCCTCCTGTTTTCCATTCGTTCTTGCCTTGTTATTGATAAAGCATCTATATCGTTCCACTGGAGTGGCACGATCTGTTCACTAGAGTGCACAGGCCTGTTCACTGGAGTGAAAGGAACCGTTCACTGGAGTGGAACGAAAGAGATGGCAGTAGGATAATACGGGCATGCCGCTTGGAAAACATAAAGGCATAGGCGATATCACCTATTAACTACGGTTTTAATACATTAAATATATGAATAAACTAATCACAATCTCTTCTGCACTTCTTGCAGTAACTGCTGTAAAAGCGCAAACACCCAATATCGTGTTTATATTGGCTGACGACTTAGGCTACGGAGACATCTCCGCCTTTAATCCCGATTCTAAAATTCATACTCCTAACATCGACAAACTGGCCGAGCACGGAATTGCCTTTACGGATGCCCATGCTTCCTCTGCTTTATCCACTCCTTCCAGATATTCTCTCCTGACCGGAAGATATCCGTGGCGTACCAAACTGAAACGAGGCGGTCTTGATGGTGATTCGCCTGCTATGATCGACCCTGAACGTCGCACAATCGCACAAATGTTTTCAGCCAACGGATACAATACTGCTTGTATCGGCAAATGGCATTTAGGCTGGGACTGGGGATATACGGACAATGGCAGAAGCATGAAAGATATTGATTTCTCGCTTCCAATCAAGAACGGACCTACCGACAGAGGATTTGATTACTACTTCGGCATCCCTGCATCACTGGATATTTCTCCCTATGTTTATGTGGAAAACAATAAAGCAACCTCTATCCCCGATCATGTGATAGAACCCCAGAAAAAGAACCTGGCTTTACTGATGCACGGAGGAATGGCAGGAGCCGACTTCAAACCGGAAGAATGTTTTCCCAACATCATCCGTCACAGCCTGAACTATATCAATGAGCAGAAAGGCAGTAAGAAACCGTTCTTTTTATATTTGCCTATTACTGCTCCTCACACACCTATATTGCCTTCGAAAGAATTTCAGGGTAAAACCAGTATCGGCCCCTATGGTGATTTTGTAGTCATGATAGACGACATGGTGCGCCAAATCGTAGAAACATTGAAGAAGAATAAACAACTGGATAACACCATCATCGTATTTGCTTCGGACAATGGCTGTGCTGCTTATATAGGCGTAAAAGATATGGAAAAACAGGGACATTTCCCCAGTTATATCTACAAAGGTTATAAGAGCGATATTTATGAAGGCGGTCACAGAATCCCGCTCATTGTCTCCTGGAAAGGAAAATACGGGAAAGAGACAAACAATTCTTTGGTTTCATTGATTGACTTTTATGCTACTTTTGCCCAAATGCTTAATCACAATTTGGAGACGGAAGAAGCCGTTGACAGTTATAGCATGTGGCCGATATTGAGCAAGAAAGGCACTTCCGCCCGTAAAGACCTGGTACATGAAGCAGGAGAGGGCTATCTGTCTTTACGTACTCCCCAACTAAAATTGGTATTTTACGGAGGCTCCGGTGGTTGGACATATCCCGTTAAACCTGTTGATGTGGCTAAATTCCCCCCGATGCAATTGTTTGATATCGTGAAAGATCCTTCGGAAAAAGAAAACATCATCGGTGACAAACGTTATGAGAATGAGGTGAAAGAGATGAAACGGACTATGAAGAAATATCTGGAAGAAGGACGCTCTACACCCGGTGAGAAAGTTTCGAATGATACGGAGAATAGCTGGAATCAGGTAAAGATCTTCATGCAGGAAGAAGAGTAAGCCCATCGGGAAAAAATAAAAACATAAAAAACAGCACCCTGAATATAGACCTTCAGAGGTGCTGTTTTAAATTCAACAAGGAAAAGAGTATTGTGCTAATTATTCTTTATTCAGAGAGTTACAGATTTTCTGATTGATTTCTCTGATTTTAGCTTCATCCATTTTGATTACTTTACGGTCGTAAGTGAGCAGACCGTTGATTTCACCTTCTACGTCTGTTGTCTGGGTATATACGGCAGCAGAGAATCCTTTCTGGATCAATTCCAACAGATGTCTGCCAT
>OJOS01000642.1_pt1 | contig 15112 bp, 13 predicted proteins | sample 1598271 | NCBI WGS metagenome assembly OJOS01 (sample SAMN03922451, study PRJEB24848) | human gut metagenome | isolation source: stool sample | host: Homo sapiens | place: Germany | collected 2009-11
ACGAGATTTCTGCCTGTCTCGTGGGCTCGGAGATGTGTATAAGAGACAGGAATACATCGGTCTGGATGCCTGCGCGGCTAACCTGATGCGCCCCGCCATGTACGGCGCTTACCACCACATCACCGTGCTGGGCAAGGAAGACGCACCCCACGACCACAAGTACGATGTGGTCGGCGGTCTGTGCGAGAACAACGACAAGTTTGCCATCGACCGTATGCTGCCCAAAATCGACATCGGCGACATCGTGTATATCCACGACACCGGTGCGCACGGCTCTGCCATGGGCTACAACTACAACGGCAAGCTGCGCAGCGCCGAGGTCCTGCTCTGCGAGGACGGCTCTCACCGCCTCATCCGCCGTGCCGAGACTCCCCGCGACTACTTTGCAACGCTGGACTTCCTGCCCTTCATGAAGCCGCTGCTGGGCGAGTACAACGACGACTGAGCACGCTTCTGACTCTATCAAACCAGAATAAAGCGAGGAACGACGCAGATGTTTTTTGGATTCCAACTCACCTGTGGCCTGATGCTGGTCTTTTACGGCTATTCGGTCATGAAAAATCCACGGGTCTGGGGCGACCAGGGCCGTCAGGCCGTCAAGGCCGAAAATTTCCCCGAGTACTGCCGCCAGAACGGCCTGTTTTTCCTGAAAGCTGGCTTCATCATGGCGCTCATTGGTGCGCTGGACGCGCTGGTAACGCTTTCGGGTCTGCTGTACGTCCTGCTGTACCTGTTTGGGCTGGCGTTTGCGTTCTACCCGCTGACCCGCTGGTGCAAGGAGAACGAGGGCTTCTCGTGGCCCTGGCCCCGCGTCGAGAGCGAGAAAAAGCGCATCAAGAAACTGCGTCAGCAGCAGGAGGCCGAAAAGGCGAAACGAGAAGAAAAGTAAATAGCAAAAAATAAGAGGCCGCTGTAAAAGCAACCTCTCAGTCTCACTTCGTTCGACAGCTCCCCTACCGAGGGGAGCCTCTGGCGAAGAAATTGGGCTTTCTGCCATGCCAAAGCCTCCCCTCGATAGGGGAGGCGGCACGGCGAAGCCGTGACGGAGAGGTTGAACACAGCGGCCTCTTTTTGTTTCCTTAAATCAAACCATTTTCTTTGCAGTAGTGGTAAATACCATCCTCAGCACAGGGACGACAGACCTCGCTGGCAATGGATTTCAGGTCGGGGGAGGCGTTGCCCATGGCAACGCTGTGACCGACAGCCTGAAACATTTCTATATCGTTGTTGCCGTCACCGAAAGCCATTGCATCCTCGGGCGTCAGGCCGTAATAGGCCAGAACTTTCTGGATACCGGCGCCTTTTCCGCCGGAGATGGGGATGATGTCCACCGCCCTGTCCCACCAGGCGGCGATTTTTGCACTGCTCGTGCCTTTGAGGATGGCGGGCCAGTCGCTTTCGCGGCAGCCCATCAGCAGCTGGAAAACTTCACCTCGGGAGACTTCATCAAACTTATCGGAAATGACCGGCGCTCGTCCGCCGATGGCGTAATATGCTGTCAAATCGTCATCCGTTCCGTTGGAGAGCAGTTGCGTCCGTCCTGCAACCGACACCGGACGACCAAGCGCTGCGGCGTTTTTGATCAGCGTCTGCACATCCTGCGGCGGGATGGGGCTGACGAAAATATCGCCGGTCATGTTGTAGCAGAATGAGCCGTTGTAGGTGAGAAAGACATCGAACTCCACGCCGTCGAATTTCGGCACAATGAGAGGGGAACGCCCGGTGGCGATGGCCAGCAGGATGCCGTTTTGCTGTAAGCGGCGCAGAGCGTCCAGTGTCCGCTCAGTAATACGCTTTTTCTCCATGTCGATGAGGGTGCCGTCGATGTCGAAAAAGATGATGCGGGGCTTGTGCATGGTGCTGTACCTCCAATACAAAAAGAGGGGAGAAACTTACCGGCGGGTCTTGCGGTCAGGATACATCAACAGCCTCCTGCCTGCTCTTGTCCAGCCCATCGAACTGCTTTACGATCTGCGGGTCTTTCAGTTTGATGACCTTGCCGGAGAGGTAGTGGAGGGTATTTTCCTCAGGGATGTCGAGAAAGCTGATGCGGACGGCGCAGAGGGCTTGCGTCCGGGTGCCGGTGCGCTCATTCATCTTGCGGTTGCCGTACTTGATGTCGCCCAGCACCGGCTTGCCCAGATAGGCCAGATGGGCGCGTATCTGGTGAGTGCGGCCGGTGATGAGGCCGATGCGGCAGAGGGCGAAGGGGCCAGCTGTCCGCAGTACGTCCACATCGGTGATGATCTGCTTGCGGCGCTCGTCCTGGGACTGGTGGGCGTGGATGCTCACCTTATTGTTCTTCTCGTCGTGCTCCCACCATGCAGTGAAGCGCCCGCTCTGAGGGATGCCCACCGTGATGGTGTAGTATTCTTTCTTGAGCAGATCGGTGCGGATGATCTCGTTCATGTCCCGGAGGGCGGCGTAGCTCTTGGCCGCGATGACGAGGCCCTCAGTGCCGCGGTCGAGGCGGTTGCAGATGCCGGGCTTGAAGCGGTTCTCGCCCTGGGGGGCGTACTCGCCCTTCTGGGCCAGATACTGGGTGAAGGCGTCCACAAGGTTTGCGTCGCCGGTGCGGTCGCTGTGACAGAGCAGGTGGGTGGGCTTGTAGAGGACGGCGATGTTCTCATCCTCGTAGATGACCGTCACCTTGGGCTGGTTCTGCTGCTTTTTTGGGGCGGGCTTGCGGGTTGGCCTTGCACCCTCGGGCGGGAAGAATTCGTCGTTGATGTAGAGCTCGATGAGGTCGCCGGCCTTGATGCGGTCTTCGGGTACACCCTTTTTGCCGTTGACTTTGATGCGCTTGTTGCGGAAGCTCTTGTATAAAAGGCTGGTAGGGAAGTCGCGGGTCACGCTCTGGACAAAGCGGGAGAGACGGACACCCTCGTCGTTGGCGGTGGCAGTGTATTGTTTCATTCTGTTTTTCCTTAATTCAAGATGATTTCTGCCCTCTGTAGCAAGGCCCGGCCTTTTGCGCAAAGTTGGACTTTCGGCAGGTAGTAGAAAGTGACCCGACTTGCCAATGGCTCTCCCTCTGGGAGAGCTGGCGAGCGAAGCGAGACTGAGAGGGCTGTTTGTACCTATAATAATCTACTCTCCCCATGAAGTCAACGCAGAATATTTTCTGTCGGCTCTTGTCTTTTGCCGAAAATGGGGTACTATAAAAGAAACGACTACAAACAAAGGAGCGCAGCTATGGCAGGACAGAACATAAGCCACGAGGGTCACCGGCAGCGGATGCGCGCCCGGGTGGAGCAGTACGGGCTGGAAAGCCTCGCCCCCCACGAGGCACTGGAATATCTGCTCTACATCACCAACGCCCGCCGGGATACCAACGGCATCGCCCACGCGCTGCTGGAGCGGTTCGGCAGCTTTGCCGGTGTGCTGGAAGCCAGTGAAGAAGAACTCTGCCGTGTGCCGGGCGTCGGCCCGGCCAGCGCCCGGATGCTGCATCTTCTGCCCGAGGTGAGCCGATACTACGAGCACAGCCGCACCAGCACCGAAGGTGCATTGACGACTACTGAGCGGCTGGCGGCTTACCTGAAACCCCGCTTCGCCGGGGCAAAACAGGAGAAAGCCCTGCTCCTTTCGCTGGACAGCCGCAGCCGGGTAAAGAGCGTGTACTGGCTCAAAGAGGGGAACGCCCGGATGGTGAGTCTCGAGGTGAAGGATGTCGTCTCGGCGGCGCTCCGGGGCGGGACAGAAAGCGTCGTGCTCTGCCACAACCATCCCAACGGTGTGCCGCTGCCCTCCCGCGAAGACCTCGCCGCCACCGAGAACATCGTCCGTGCGCTGGGGCTGGTCAAGATACGCCTGCGCGACCACATCATCCTCGCCGAAAACGACTACTTCTCCATGCGGGAATCCAACCGCCTGCCTTTCTACGACTTCGAGACCGGCGCAATGTTACGCCCATATGGAAGAGAATGATTTACATTATAAAATAATTGTGGTATAATGGCTGCGAGAGATACAACTAATCGTAGTTTCGGAAAGGAGGGCTTTTTGTGGCAGAGGAAAAATTCCATCTGGTGTCGTCCTACGCCCCCACGGGCGACCAGCCGCAGGCTATCGCACAGCTGGTAGAGGGGGTAGAGCGGGGCGACCGCTGCCAGACCCTGTTGGGCGTCACCGGCAGCGGCAAGACCTTCACGATGGCGAACGTCATCGCCCAGTGCAACCGCCCGACGCTGGTGCTGGCCCACAACAAGACGCTGGCCGCCCAGCTCTGCACCGAGTTCCGCTCGTTTTTCCCGGACAACGCCGTGGAATATTTCGTCTCCTACTACGACTACTACCAGCCGGAGGCCTATATCCCCAGCACCGATACCTATATCGAAAAGGACAGCGCTATCAACGACGAGATAGACCGCCTGCGCCACTCGGCCACGGCGGCGCTCTCGGAGCGGCGGGACGTCATCATCGTCGCGTCGGTGTCCTGCATCTACTCGCTGGGCGACCCCATCGACTATCGCAGCATGGTCATCAGCCTGCGGCCTGGGATGCAGATGGAGCGGGACGAGTTGTGTGAAAAGCTGGTGACGCTGCAATATGAGCGCAACGATGTCAATTTCATCCGCAATAAGTTCCGCGTCCACGGCGACATCGTGGACATCTATCTGGCTTATATGAGCGAGCTGGCCATCCGGGTGGAGTTCTTCGGCGACGAGATCGACCGCATCACCGAGTTCAACCCCCTCACGGGCGCCAAGCAGAACGTGGTCAAGCACGTTGCCATCTTCCCGGCCAGCCACTATATCGTCAGCGCCGACAAAAAGGCTGCCGCCATTGAAAAGATTCGCGCCGAGTGCGACGCGCAGGTGAAGCAGTTCACCTCGGAAGGTAAGCTCATCGAGGCCCAGCGCATCCAGCAGCGGACGAACTACGACATTGAGATGCTGACGGAAGTTGGTATCTGCAAGGGCATCGAGAACTATTCTGCCGTTCTGTCGGGTCGTGCGCCGGGCAGTATGCCCACGACTCTGCTTGACTATTTCCCGGACGACTTCCTGCTCTTCGTAGACGAGAGCCATGTCACCCTGCCGCAGGTGCGGGCCATGTACGGTGGCGACTACGCCCGCAAAAAGACGCTGGTGGAGTACGGTTTCCGCCTGCCGTCGGCCTTTGACAACCGCCCCCTCAAGTTCGAGGAAGTGGAATCCAAGCTCAACCAGATGATATTTGTCTCGGCCACCCCCGGCGAGTACGAGCGGAAGAACAGCACCCAGGTGGCCCAGCAGGTCATCCGGCCCACTGGTCTGCTGGATCCGCTCATCTCGGTGCGCCCCGTAGAGGGGCAGGTGACTGACCTTCTGGGCGAGATAAACGCTCGCATCGAGCGGCATGAGCGCGTCCTGGTCACGACGCTGACCAAGAAAATGGCCGAAGATCTGACGGATTACTTTACCGAACAGGGGATAAAGGTCAAGTATATGCACCACGAGGTGGACACCTTCGAGCGGATGGAGATCATCAAAGACCTCCGCCTCGGCACCATCGACGTGGTGGTGGGCATCAACCTGCTGCGTGAGGGCCTCGACTTGCCCGAGGTCAGCCTTGTGGCCATCCTCGACGCCGACAAAGAGGGCTTCCTCCGCAGCGAGACGAGCCTGATTCAGACCATCGGCCGCGCCGCCCGCAACGCCGAAGGTCTGGTCATCATGTACGCTGACGAGGTGACGGACAGCATGGACCGCGCCATCACCGAGACAGAACGCCGCCGCGCCATCCAGATGGCCTACAACACTGAACACGGCATCGTCCCGAAGACCATCGTCAAGGCCATCCCGGATTCGATTGAGATCAGCGACAAGGCTGAGAATGCCAGGATGAACACCCGGCGGATGGGCAAGCTCGAGCGCGAAGCCGCCATTGACCGCCTGACCCGGGAGATGAAGGAAGCCGCCAAGCTGCTGGAATTTGAGCATGCGGCCTTCCTGCGCGACCAGATCGACCGCCTGCGCCGGGGCGAGAACCCCACCGTGGATTCCTCGGCAGAGACGGAGCGGAAGCAGAACCATGCACAGACACAGAGAAGAGGGAGAAAGTACCTTGGCAAACGATAAAATAGTTATCAAGGGTGCGCGGGAGCACAACCTGAAAAACGTGAATCTGACCCTCCCGCGTGAAAAATTCATCGTTATGACCGGCCTGTCCGGCTCGGGCAAGTCGAGCCTTGCCTTCGACACCATCTACGCCGACGGCCAGCGCCGCTATGTCGAGAGCCTGTCCAGCTACGCCCGGATGTTCCTTGGCCGGATGGATAAGCCCGATGTGGACGAGATCACCGGCCTGTCTCCGGCCATTTCCATCGACCAGAAGACCACCAGCCACAACCCCCGCTCCACCGTGGGTACCGTGACGGAAATTTACGATTATCTGCGCCTTTTGTACGCCCGCGTGGGCGTGCCGCACTGCCCGGTGTGTGGGCGGGTCATCAGCCAGCAGAGCGTGGATGAGATGGTGGACGCTGTGCTCAAGCTGGAAGAGGGGACGAAGTTCCAGGTCCTCGCGCCTGTCGTCCGTCAGCGCAAAGGCACCCAGCAGAAAGAGCTGGACGCCGCTCGCCGCGCCGGTTACGCCCGCGTAAAAATCGACGGTAACATGTACGACCTCGACGAGGAAATCGCGCTGGAAAAGAACATTAAGCACACCGTGGAGATCGTCGTTGACCGTCTTGCCATGCGCAAGGGCATCCGCGGTCGTCTGGCTGACTCGCTGGAAACGGCCCTTGCCCTCACCGGCGGCGTGGCTGAGGTGGATGTCATCGGTGGCGAATGTATGACATTCAGCCAGAATTTCGCCTGCCCTGAGCACGGCATTTCCATCAGCGATTTGTCACCCCGGCTCTTCTCCTTCAATAACCCTCTGGGTGCCTGCGAGAAGTGTACCGGCCTCGGCACCTTCATGCGGGTGGACGAAGAGCGCATCCTGCCCAACCGGGACCTCTCGATTCGGGAGGGCGCCATCAAAGCCAGCGGCTGGTACTACGCCGAAGGCTCTGTAGCCGAGATGTATTATCTGGGTCTGGGCAAAAAGTACGGTTTTACGCTGGATACGCCCATCAAAGAAATGAGCACCGAGGCCGTCAACGCCTTGCTCTACGGCACCAACGAAGAAAAAATCGAGATGCACCGCACGAATGAGTTCGGCAGCGGCGTCTATTATAATACCTTTGAGGGCATCGTCGAGAACCTTGAGCGCCGCTTCCGCGAGACGAACAGCGAGTGGATGAAGGAGGAGATCGGCAGCTTCATGTCGGGCGTCGAGTGTCCCGACTGCCATGGTAAACGTCTGAAACCGGTGGTGCTGGCTGTGACCATCGGCGGCAAAAACATCAGCGATTTCTGCGAAATGTCGATTCGGGACGAGTTGAAATTCATCGCCGACAATGAGCCGAACCTGACCGAAAAGCAGAAGCAGATCGGCGGCCAGATCATGAAGGAGATCAAGAACCGCCTGCAGTTTTTGCAGAGCGTGGGCCTCGATTACCTCACACTGGCCCGGTCGGCAGGCACCCTGTCCGGCGGCGAGAGCCAGCGCATCCGCCTGACCACCCAAATCGGAAGCGCGCTGTCGGGTGTGTTGTACGTGCTGGATGAGCCGTCTATCGGTCTGCACCAGCGCGACAACGATAAACTCATCGCAACGCTGAAAAATCTCCGCGACCTCGGCAATACGGTCATCGTGGTCGAGCACGACGAGGATACCATGCGCAGCGCCGATTATATCGTGGATGTCGGCCCGGGCGCGGGCGTCCACGGCGGCGAGATCGTGGCCGCAGGCTCCGTCAAGGACATCTGCAAGGCCAAGCGCAGCATCACCGGCGACTATCTGTCGGGCCGTAAGCGCATCGAGGTGCCGCAGACCCGCCGCCCTGGCAACGGCAATTTCCTCACGGTGAAGGGTGCACGCGAAAACAATCTGCGCAACATCGATGTAAAATTTCCGCTGGGCGAGTTCGTCTGCGTGACGGGCATCTCCGGCTCGGGCAAGTCGAGCCTCATCAATGAGATCTTGTATAAGACTCTCGCCTGTGAGCTGAACGGCGCCCGCTCCCGTGCTGGCAAGTGCGATGGGGTAGAGGGCCTCGAGTTCGTGGATAAGGTCATCGGTATCGACCAGCAGCCCATCGGCCGCACGCCCCGCTCCAACCCCGCCACCTATACCGGCGTGTTCAACGACATCCGCACGGTCTTTTCCCAGACGCAGGACGCCAAAATGCGGGGCTACGGCCCGGGACGGTTCAGCTTCAACGTCCGGGGCGGCCGCTGCGAGGCCTGCGAGGGCAACGGCATCCTCCAAATCGAGATGCACTTCCTGCCGGACGTCTACGTGCCCTGCGAGGTCTGCAAGGGCGCACGCTACAACCGCGAAACGCTGGAAGTCAAGTATAAGGAAAAGACCATCTCTGACGTGCTGAACATGACCGTGGAAGAGGCGGTCGTCTTCTTCGCCAACCAGCCGAAAATCGCCCGCAAGCTGCAGACGCTGTTGGACGTGGGCCTGGGGTATGTCACGCTGGGGCAGAGCGCCACGACCCTTTCGGGCGGCGAGGCGCAGCGTGTCAAGCTGGCCAACGAGCTGGCCCGCCGCAGCACGGGTAAGACCGTGTATATCCTCGACGAGCCGACTACCGGCCTCCACATGGCTGATGTCCACCGCCTCATCGAGGTGCTGCAGAAGCTGGTGGATGCAGGCAACACCGTCATCGTCATCGAACACAACCTCGACCTCATCAAGTGCGCCGACCATATCATCGACCTCGGCCCCGAGGGCGGCAGTGCCGGCGGCCTCATCGTCGCCGAGGGTACGCCGGAGCAGGTGGCCGAGATGCCGGGCAGCTTTACCGGCCAATACCTCAAGCCCTTGCTGGAAAAGGACGCGAAACTCCGCGCAGAGGGCAAATAAAGCAGTATAAAACAGAGCCGCAGTCTCCCAAAAGACTGCGGCTCTGTTGTTTGCAAAAGTTCCAGATATAACAAAAAGCTCTTCAGTCTCTCGACTGAAGAGCTTTGGTCCAGCAGAGCCGGACAAATCCGAACTTTTTCCTTCCACCCCATCGGCGGTCAAAGTGTCTTCAAATCGGACGGTTTGGGTGCCATCTTTGTAGTTGAATGTAATCAGCATCCGGTCATCGTACAGGAAAATGGCATTTACAAAAATTTCAATCAGTGCTTTCCGCTGTTTTTTCTGCGAAATATCGAACTTTCTAAATTTCATCAGCCAGAATCGGATGAAATCCTCATTGAAGCTGGGTTTCTTCAATTTTTCATCTGCGATTTTTACAGTCAGCTCATCTTTCTGGCTTTCCAGCACTTCCAGACGCTCTTTCGTTGTCCGGGTGTACAAGCCGTCCTCGATTGCCTTCATCAGGTTGTCCAGCTTCTTGTCTACTTCCCGGAGCTGCTTTTCCAGCAGCGGGATCGTGGTGTTCTCCTGATTCTGGACATCCATGACCAGTTGAACGATCTTGTCGATCACCGCATCGTCCTGAATCAGCTTCATGGTCTCCCGGACGACCAGATCTTCCAGCCAGTCCTTCTGCACGGTCTTTTTGTTGCAGCCCTTGCGCCGCTTGACGTTGGCGCATTTATAATAATAGTAGGTGCGTCCGGTGGCACTGGTTCCGCTTTCGCCAAACATCAGCGCACCGCACTTGCCGCAGAACAGCTTGGTGGTCAGCAGATATTCCTCGTCTGCCTTGCCACAGGCAGGGGCACGCTTGTTCTTATCCAGACGCTTCTGCACCCGGTCAAACAGGTCTTTCGGAACAATAACCGGAATTGCATCCGGCACAACGATATCCCGGAAAGACAGTTCGCCAATGTATCTGCGGTTCTTGAGCATGGTGTTCACGCTGCTATGGGTCATTTTGCCGCCCAGCATATTGCGGACGCCCTTGTCGTTGAGGAAGTTTACGATCTCCACCATCTTATCGCCGTTGTCATACCGCTGAAATGCTTCCAACACCAGCGGAGCGGTCAGCGGGTCAAGATGATAAAACTTGTCATCGTCGATTTTGTAGCCAATGGTTCCTGTGCCGCCAGTGCACTTACCCTTCAGGGCGTTCTCGGTCTGACCGCGGATTACCTTTTCGGACAGCTCTGCGGAATAGTATTCCGCCATACCTTCCAACAGTGTTTCCACCAGAATGCCCTGTGAGCCCTCGGCAATGGGTTCCATGACAGAAATCAGATGGACGCCGTTCTTTTTCAGGATCATCTTGTAGTTTGCGCTATCAAAACGATTCCGTGCAAAGCGGTCAAATTTCCAGACGAGAACAACGTCAAATAGTTTCTTGCCGCTGTCTTTGATCATCTGCTGGAACTCCGGGCGATTGTCCGTTTTAGCAGAGAATGCACGATCAATGTAGTGTTTGATGACCGTGATGCCGTTCTTTTCCGCATAAGCCGTGCATTCCCGAATCTGTCCTTCGATGGATTCTTCGCGCTGGTTATCCGATGAATAGCGGGCATAGATTACGGCGGTCATAGACTCACTTCCTTTTTCTTATCGAACAGACGGGTAGCTTTTTGCATACTTGTAGATCTGCCGTGCACAGTCAAGGCTCATTTTGCTGGAATCGTTGTGTTTGAGCCATGCATTCACATTGCCCGGATTCAGCTTCAAGTCCTTGTAAAGACGATAATTCGTCAATTTCTTTTTTTGCTGAAGTTCCAATACCCGGCGATGGATCAGTTCTTTTGTGTCATTGTCCGCAAGGGCGGCATCCCGTACCGAACAATAGCTGCGCCAAACCTTCAAATAGCCTTCCGGCAGTTCATGGGACTGGTTTTCTAAAAGCAGCAGCATTTGCGCCAGCGAATAGCGATTAGAAAGCTGCTCATATTCCGCAACAACCGTGCTGTTCGCAGTATAACGGAGCAACAGATCTACTTTATCAAAGGTCAGCGCATAGAGAAACAGCGGTTCTTTCAAGCGAGGATTTTCGGTCATGCAATCTGCCAGCTTATGGACACTTACCGTCTGAATCCCGGAAAGCTCTGCCACATACTGCTTCAAAAAGCCTTCGAATGTCAGCTTTCGCATGGTCTCCACCTCTCCACATACTCCTGATAGCGGATATAGAAATCCCGATACCGCCAGTCGTTCAGGATGCTGGCTCTCAACTCATCTTCATCCGTTGCAAGGTGTTCCAGCAAATCCCAATCCAACGAATTCCGCACAGCCTCACTCTCTACGTCTGCCTTGTCAGTGTCCCGGAAAGAGCAGAGCTTTGCAATCACCAAATCTTCCAGGCTGGGTGTGTAGAACTGCACCTTTGTTCCACCAAAGGGTAGCGGCTGAAGCCGGTCTTGGAAGTTATACGGGAAATTGTCGATGTAGGCTTCCACATCGGTGTTGATGTCGTACTTGCCAAGCAAACTGTACAGTTCTTTCGGAACACTCAAGGCATCAATGTCATGAGTAGCGCGGGTCAGCTTTCCCAACAAAATGAACGCACTACCGCCTACAATCACCATCTGATAGCGGTCGTTATTGTCGATCATCAGGTCTGCGTCTTCGTCCAGACGTTCCAGACGCTTGCGGAGGTCATCTAAAATCATCTTTCCCATAAAACAGCCTTTCGTATTTTCAATAATAGTATTTTCTAAAATTATTTTACAGGAAGGAAATCTGATTGTCAAGCACAAATCAACGACATTTCATACAATTCATACTACCATGTTGTCAGTCCACATCTCACACTGGCTAATGACCGTGCTGATTGCCGTATCATAATCTTCCGGTGGATACTTATATTTTTTCAGCAAGTGCTTCACCATCTTACGCATACTTGCGCGGGCAGTTTCTTTTTTCTGCAGGTCTATTACGCTTGCATTACTGAATTTCTGCGTTTCCAGCCATCTCCATTGCAGCGTTCGATTGACACAGGTTGAGTTATCGGCAGATACAGCAAACACAACGGGCGGCTCTGGTAACAGAGCTGCCCGTTGTGTTCGTTTATGAAAAGGAGAACTTAGATCTCATACCACTTGATCTCGTTGGCATCCAGATGCAGAGCAAAGCTGCTGCCGTCTGTGGTGTAAACGGTGGTGTCCTGCGGCTCGTACGTGTTGTTCACCACACAATACTTGCCGTTCTTGACGTAGGCGTGAACTTCTACATTATAATTGGAGCTGAACCATGTATGCAGTTCCTCCTCGCTGTGGGCACTCCACAGGATAGCGCGGTAAAGGGTGCGGCTGTTGGCAAAACTGTAAGGCACGCCGCTGATGTACACAGCGCGGCCCTTGCCGAAGTCGTGTGCCGCCATCTGCACTTCTTTGTTTCGCTGCACCAGCACTTCGGTGCCTTCCAGCGCATAAATATTCCTCTTGCCCTCGCCAAAGTCGATGGGCTGGTCGGCGTCTTTCAGGATGAAGTGGTTCGGGTGTTCTTCCCAGTTGTACTTGTCGTAGTTCAGGGTGAAGCCGTTTTCTTCTTCCACGCCCAACACGCTGGCAAGCTGGAGAATGTGGCCCTGATACGGGTGACCGGAAGGCTCACCCACGCCGATAAAGCCGCCGCCGTTCCAGACGAACTTGCGGATAGCGGAGGAGATCTCTGGATCTTCCCACCAGATGCCGCCGGTGTGTGCGGTGTCGGCATCGCCGACATTGATAATGACATCCAACGAATCCAGCAGATGCGGGTCGTTCTTGATATCCTCAAAGCTGATAAACTTCACATCAAAGGGCGCACCGGACAGCATCTCAATGACACCGGCATAGCTATAGTTCTGCTTGTAATAGAGGGCGTGATGCACCATGTGACAGCCCCAAGCCCGCATTTTACCCCAACAGTTCAGCACGGCCACTCGCTTGACACAGTAGGGTGTGGTGCCCTTGATGTTCTCGTACAGTTCGCGGAACTCGTTGCAGACGCTCTCCACGTAGTCCACGAACTCCGGGAACTGCAAGGCCAGTTTCAGATAGCCGCCATAGCCGATGCGGTCGATGGGCTTGCGCAGGATAGCGCGGCGGGCTGTAACCCAGTTCTCCTTGGCTTCCCGCACCGGGTCGCCGCCCTCGTGGAAGGTGTCGGGGAAGAAGTACGGCAGGAAACGGCCCTCGGTGTACTTCACGCCCTCAATGTCAGAGATCAGGCGCAGGGTGGAGCCGTTGCCCACGCTGCCCACCACGGCATCCAGTCCGATGGTCTTGAACTCCGGCATGAAAGGTTCGGTGCCGATCCAGTGATCGCCGAGGAACATCATGGCCTCGCACCCGCACGCGTGGGTGATGTCCACCATCTCCTTGGCAAGCTTTGCCACCTCGCGGCGCTGGAAGGCCTGAAAATCCCGAAATTCCTTGCTGGGCACCCGATACTGGTTGTTGTAGTAGCCCTGATCGATGATGTACTCCGGGCGGAACTTGTAGCCCACCTCCTGCTCAAACTGATTCAGGATGTAGGGGCTGACCGAAGCAGAGTAGCCATACCAGTCCACGAACTTCTCCCGCTTCAGCTCGTCGAAGATCAGGGTGAACTGGTGGAAGAAGGTGGTGTAGCGGATGACGTTCACATACGGATGCTCCTGGATGAACTTCCGCAGACGTTCCATCGAATACTTGTGGGTCTTGGGCTGACGGACATCAAAGGTGATCTGATGCTCAAAGTTCGTCCATCCGTTGGTGGTGGCATTGTACATGTGTACCGGATCCCAGATGAGGTAGGCCAGAAAGCTGACCGTATATTCATGGAACGGCACGGCCTGCACGGTCACGCTGCCGTCCGCATAGCTCCACTTTTCCGGCGGCACGGGCTGGCCGGTGGTTCGGTCCATGACCTCCCACCAGCGGGTGATGTCGTCGTTGGTGTTCACCTGCATCAGCTCCGGGCTGATGCCCTTCATCAGCGGGATGGTCACGGTGTCGCCGGGCGCGGTGTAGAAGCCGGTCATAATGTAGCACTGCTGTACCTCGTCCGGGTTCGCCTTGGCCCATGCGTTGTCCTTGCGGGTGGTATAATAGGTGGAGTAGATCTTTGCATCGGCATCCTTCAGCTGCTGCGGAAAGTCGGTGCCGTCGCAGTCGCGGATGGCATCGGCACCCCACTTTTTTAAGATCTCCAGTGTTTCGGGTACAACGTCCAAGTCTGTGGGAATGGTCACGCGCCCGGTCTTTCTTATTTCATCCATGGGGATTCTCCTTTACCTCTCTCTTATCCTCAATCCTGATAGGTCGCATTGTAGATGGCCAGCACTGCCAGCAGCAACGCCACGCCCAAGAGCATAATGCCAAGACCAGCCAGCTGCCCGGTCATTTTCCAGCCTGCGACCACCAGTGCAATGGACAGCACAAACAGCACGATCATCAGCACGATGCGCAGGGCAGGATTGTTTTTCCAGAATGCTTTCATCGTTTGTCACCTTACCCTTTCAGACCGCCCACGGTCATGCCCTGCGTCAGCTGCCGCTGCACGCAGATGTACAAAATCAGGGTGGGCAGCATCACCAGCACAAGGCCTGCGTACATGGTACCGTACTGGGCGGCGCTCTGCTGCGCCTGCATCAGGTTCAAAAGACCTACCGGCAGGGTGCGGGGTGCCTTGGTGGAGCTCATCAGGGTCATGGAGATGATATACTCGTTCCAGAAGGACAGGAAGTTGAACAGGATAATGGTGATGATGGACGGCTTTGCCATGGGGAAGATGATGCGGGTCATGGTGGAGAAATAGCTCGCACCGTCGATGTAGGCCGCCTCCTCAAAGTCGTGGGGCAGGGTGGCAAAGTAGCCCGACAGCAGATAGATCGTAAACGGCAGGGCCGTTGCCGCATAGACCACGGCCAGAATGAACAGGTTGTTCAGCAGAAAGCCGCTGCCGAAATGGCTTTTCAGCCACACATCGCTGTCCCGCAGCATCAAAAAGATGGGCACCACGATGTAGTTCACGTTGATGAACAGGCCCGCCATGAACAAGGTGTTCAGTATCTTGCGCCCCTTGAAGTGGAAGCGGGACAGACAGTAGGCGGCGGGCAGGGCAACGACCAGCAACAGTGCCAGCGCCAGCGCGGTGACGATGACCGAGTTGAGCATATATTCGCCCATTTTCGCGCCGTTCCATGCGTTGACGAAGTTCTGCCAGTAGAACCCGGCGGGCAGTGCCC